>Ga0307374_10000155_pt1 | contig 119876 bp, 113 predicted proteins | sample OX3MG_FD_202532 | JGI IMG/M metagenome (GOLD analysis project Ga0307374, IMG submission 202532) | Soil microbial communities from Risofladan, Vaasa, Finland - OX-3 | ecosystem: Environmental > Terrestrial > Soil > Coastal area > Acid sulfate soil | place: Finland: Risofladan, Vaasa...
CCGCCACTGACGTCTCGGGTTCTCCTCTCCTGGGTCGGCGGGGAAGTCGAATTGGCTTCACCCAGAACGTTTCACGTGAAACATCTGACTTGGCTCTTACAACGTGCCTTCGGCCTGGGTACGCTCAGCTCCCGCCCCGCAGGGCACGACATCCACGACCTCGAGATCCCTGGGAACCGAGGGCACCGAGGGCACCGAGGGCACCGAGGGCATGTTTCACGTGAAACATCAAAAGAGAGGCTTCTTCTTCGGAGTCCCCGAAGACCTGGGGTATTCGGGGTCGGTAACCTTCTCCTTCACCAGAACCTCATACGCCGTTCCGTATCGCGAGCGCCCTAGAGCAACGAGGCCTAGAAGGCTCAGTCCCTTTTCACTCCAACGCTCCGCCGAGCGCTCGCCCGGGGGTTCTGAGACGATGAGGACTCCCCCAACCTTCAAGAATCTCACCGCGCACTCTGAAGTCACGGCTGGCGGTCCGAAGGAACGCGCGGTTACAAGGTCGAACTTTCCCTCCAAATCGGGCCACCGAGCGGCTTCTTCGGCGCGAGCAATCACGACCTCGCCGCCTCCTGGTGCGCCCGGCCAGCCGAGCACTTCTTTGAGGAAGTTGCTCCGCTTGCCCATTGAATCTACAAAGACCTCGTGGCAGCGCCAACGATCGAGAAGCACGAGTCCAGGTAGGCCACCGCCACTCCCGAGATCAAGGAGATCCGCCGGGGGAGTCGGCCGCAAAGCCTCCCAGCACAGAGCGAAGCCTCCTGCGTGCGAGATTTGCGGCTCAATCGCCTGTGGGCCCAAAAAGCCCCGCGCCCTCGATTCCTCGAGGGCGCGGGGCAACCATTCACTCATCACCTAGTCATTATGCCGGAGAGACCACCACAAAACGACGAGGGTCCTCACCTTCGGAGCGTGTCACGACGTTCTCGTTCTCAGAGAGGGCGTCGTGGACGGCTTTACGGTCCGCTGCCGACATCGGTTCGAGGGCGCGCTCTTCACCGGATTCGACCACGTCCGCGGCAACTTCTTGGGCGAAGCGCCCGAGAGCCGCCACGCGGCGTTCACGGTACTGGGCAACGTCTACCAAAATCCGGTCGGTTCGACTAGGGCTCTTTGATTGAACCACCGTGCGCGTAACTTCCTGTAAAGCCTGCAACGTCGTTCCGCGCGGACCCACGAGAACACCAAGTTCCGTTGCGGGATCAGCGTTCACTGACAGTTCCACGGTCTCCGCGTCGATCTCCTTTACCGAGACCTCCGCCGTAATCTCCATCGACGCCAAGAGCCCGACGAGGAACTCCTTCGCGATAGCACCTTGCTCGGCAAGCGAAATGCCCTCCGCCATACTGTCCTCCTTCAATGGACGCTTCTCAGACCTTTGGTTCCTGGGATTGGACGACGATCTCGTCGAACTTCTTTCCTTTTCTTGACGTGGTTCGCCCTCTGGCTTCTTCTCAGCGCGAGCTCGTTCGGTTCGTCCCGTGCTGCTGCGTGGACGATCGTTTCGCTCACCACCCGAACGCCGGGAACGCTTCGGACGCGGCCCGCTCGGTCGCACGCGAGCGCGAACTCGAGCCTCGCCACGAACCCGTCCAAAGAGACCGGCCTTCGGCTCTTCGAGAACTTCTACCTCGGCATCGTCGCGATGAACGCCCAGGTGCGCGAGTGCACGATCCATCGCCTCTTCAATTGTCTTTCCTGTAGTTTCTACCCACTCCATGGGTTAACGCGCCTTTCTCTTCCGCTTCGCTTTTGAGCGAGCCTGACTTTGCGGTTTCGGTGCAGGTCGGGGCTGACTCTTCGGCCGGTTGTTCGACCGGGGCTGATTCGTGGGCTTGGGAGTTGAAGGTTTCGCCTCGGGCTTCTCGATAACTTCACTGACGCCCTCAATCGGCTCTCCCGCCGGTATCTCTCGTTCGGCTGGTTTCTCTCGATCCGCGTTCTTGTTGGGATTCGAGACACCGGTTCGGAACATGATGTCTTGAGTAATAATGCGTATCCCTGTAGAAATAATCATGTACAACACCACGGCAGCTGGAATGACCAAGTAGAAATATGCGAAAACAATCGGAAGGACTCGCTGCATCATCAGCTGTTGCGACGGCATAGCCTGGCCGCGCTTGCGACTCAGGTTGTTCATCTGTGCCATTTGGAAGTACTGCATCCCGACGGCCACGGCAACGAAGACGAAGAACGGGATCGCGGCAAGGGTTGACCCGTGGGCGCTTATCGGAAACGGCCGAAGACTGAGGTCCATGCCCCACACGTTGATGTGCCCCAACGAGTGAACCAAGTTCTCGTACATCTTTGAGCTGTGCGGGATGTAGCGCGGCGTTGATTTGATCACACCAGACTTAGAGGTGACCGTAAGGGCCAAACCCTTAATGACACTGTAGAGAATGAACAGAAATGGCGCCTGGAGCAGCACCGGCAGACAGCCGCCGAGAGGATTCACGCCCTCTTCTCGGTAGAGTTTCATCATCTCGTCGTTCAACAGCTGACGATTTTCAGGCCCTTTGTACTTCTGTTGAATCTTCTTTATCTCCGGTTGCAACCGTTGCATCGAGATCATCGATCGGGTGCTCTTCACCGTGAAGGGCGTCAGGAGACCCATGATGATGAGCGTCAACAGCGCGATGGCGATGGCGTAGTTCGGTATGAGGCCGTAAAGAAAGGCCAGCAACCACGCGACAGCGTGGAAGATCGGCTGGAAGATCCCACCGACGAAGTGGGTTATCGAGTGCATGACGAGGAACTCCTAGTTCGCTGGGGCTCTGGTACGAGATCGATCCCGTGGGGGCCGAAGGGTCGACAGCGCAACAGCCGTCGAAGGGCCAGACCCGAACCACGAATCGCTCCGTGCACGTCAATCGCTTCCAGGGCGTAGTTCGAGCACGAAGGGATGAAGCGACACGGTGACACGCGACCCGCGGTGATGCGTTGGTAGCAACCAATGAGTCCCATCAGCACCCGAGCGCCGGGGGACCTAGTGAGCGTTGGCTCGGTCAAGGGCTTGGTAGAGATGGCGGCGGAGTTCTTCATATGGGAGGTTTCCTGTCTCAAAACCACACCTGATCAGGTACGTACCAGGCTTAGGTTGAGGTTCAAGGTCGTCGATAAGTGCTCGAAGTCGGCGGCGGATTCGATTGCGAACGACCGCGTTTCCGACCTTTCGACTGATCGCGTACGCCACGTCCACGAAACGATCTTCAGGGGAACCGACCACGAAACTGATTCGTAGTGGGCCACTCTGACCTCGTCCCGTGGGTGTCGCGAAGAGCGCGAACTGCCGGCGGGTGCGGACCCGACCGGGCACCCTAACTAGACCGTCAATTGGTGACGGCCCTTGTTGCGACGGGCCTTGAGGACGGCACGACCGGCGCGTGTGCGCATCCGCGCGCGAAAACCGTGCGTTTTGGCCCTCTTCCTCTGATTTGGCTGATATGTACGCTTCACGAAAACCTCTTCTCAAAATATGCTCTGCGCTTCGCGTTACCCCCGGGGGGTCGCTGGCGCGCCACAGCGTGCAATCTTACCCCAACGACTGATCGGCCTCGGCGGAGCGAGAGAAATGGGTGTAGGGTGACTCTCCCTGCCAGGAAAGTAACCATTTTCGAGAGAGAACTGGTTGTGGATAATGTCTGATGTGAGCTGTGGAGGAAGATTGTGCAGAGTGGGGATGAAATATGGACGGCTCTTCGAGACTCCTTACGTGGTAACGCTTCTGAGGCAGTTTGGGCGGCGGGTCTCAGCACACTTCGCCTTGTGGATTACCACGACAACGTTCTGGTCATCGGCGCACCGAATCAGATCCAACTTCTTCGCGTACAACAGCGCTATCTACCCTTCATCACCGAGCAGGCGCAACAGCTCGTCGGTAGTCCCGTCCAAGTTTCTCTCACCGTCACCGAAGCATCGAACATGACGAACCTCAAAGAGCCCGTTGCCGAAGCTGTCGAATCTACGCCACCTACCATCACCTTCGCGTCGAGCGTCGATCAACCAGCCCGTCTCGATCCACGCATGACGTTCGACTCCTTCGTTCCAGGTCCGTCGAACCGCCTCGCTTTTGCCGCCGCGCAATCAGTCGCGGAGACTCCCGGTCGGGCCTACAACCCCCTGATGATCTACGGAAACTCTGGTTTGGGCAAGACCCACCTCTTGCACGCGATTGGCAACTACGTCCAGGAGAACTACCGCGGCCGAAAAGTGCTCTACGTCTCCACCGAGACGTTCTTGAACGACTTCATTCGGGCAATTCAAACTCGCACCCAACTCTCGCTGCACGAGCGCTACCGCGAGAATGACGTACTGCTCATCGACGACATCCAGTTCATGGAGACGCGAGGGGAGACGTTTCACGAAGAGATCTTCCACACGTACAACGCACTCCACGGGGAAGGCAAACAGATCGTTCTGACCTCGGACCGGTCACCCCGTGACCTCGCGGGACTGCAGGACCGTTTTCGAAGTCGTCTCCTCCAAGGTCTGGTCACCGAGATCGACCAGCCCGACCTCGAGACCCGCATCGCAATATTGCGCTCGAAGTCCGAGCGTGAAGGCATTGCGTTGCCTGACGAAGTCGCCGAGTGGATTGCGCAACGAGTCCGTGACAACATTCGCGAACTCGAGGGTTCCATAACGATGTTGCGAGCCTTCGCCAACCTCCGCCAGGAGCCCATCACCCTTGAGCTCGCCAAGGCTCACCTGACGAACCTCGGCCAGGAACAGGTCATCTTAAAGCCGGAGACGATTCTCTCCGTCGTGGCCGACTTCTACGGTCTTTCCGTCGAGGACGTCAGGGGGTCGAAGCGCCTTCGACCCCTGGTCCACGCCCGTCACGTCGCGATGTACCTCATCCGAGACCTCCTCAATAACTACTCCTATCCGATGATCGCGCGAATCTTCGACGGTCGCAATCACACCACGGTGATAAGTGGCGTCGAAAAGATCAAGGAGCAACTCACCTCGAATCCCGAGATGCTGTCGCAAATCAACCAATTAAAACGTCGTCTTCAAGGGGAGAGCTAAGAACGAAATTTGTGCGCAACGTTGGGTTCTCCCTGTTGATTAGGAGTTGACAACAACCCAGTACTCCACAGGGCCTGAGGGTTGAAGCCTGAGGGTTGAAAGAGTTAGTCACAGTCTTGTGGGTAGGGTGAGGTCTCGAAAATCGCTGTCGACCAGGGACGTTCAAACTCTCGTCACTTATCCACACCACTACTACTACTAAGACTTCTCGACAAAGAAATTCACACCGTAACCTCAGTAGCAAAGAAAGGTAGCTCTATGAAGTTCAAATCAGAACGCGACATCCTCGTCGAGGCACTCACCGCCGCAAGTCGCGTTGCCGCTACTCGTCTCATCGGCGCTTCGTCCGGTGTCCTACTTTCGCTCACTGGAAACCAGTTGGTGGTGACCGGGACGGACCTTGACATCACCGCACGCACCACGGTGGATGTGATTGGGATCGAAGACGGTTCGACGGTCGTGCCCGCACGACTCATCGTCGACGCGGTGCGCTCGCTCGAGGCCGGCGCGGTGACGGTAGCCAGTGGTGACGACAATGTTGAAATCTCGCTCGCTCGCGCAAAGTTCTCACTTCGAACGTTTCCCGTTGTCGACTACCCAAAGCTGCCGCCCGTGTCGGGGCCCGTGACCTCGATCGCGGCACTCGACCTCATTCAGGGTCTCAACCAAGTGGTTCGCGCGGCCGCGAACGACGACGCGCGGCCATTATTGACCGGTGTCCTGTTTACGACGGAGAACGGAACGCTACGACTCTTCGCGACGGACTCCTACCGGCTCGCGGTGCGTGACGTCCCCGGAGTTCAAGGAATTAGCGGGTCCCAAGACCTACTCGTACCGGCGCGAGCCCTCCAAGAACTCCAGCGAGCGGCCGCGTCCCTGTCGGCGGACGCCGAGATTGGCGTCACGCTCAGCGACGCCGAGATCTGCTTCGTGGTCGGCAATACCAGCATCGCGTCGCGACTCATCGACGGGAACTACCCCTCGGTGCTGCAGCTGATACCCGCGAGTTTTCCCAATCAACTTCGCATCGCGAAGGACACGCTGCTCACGTCACTGAAGCGCGCGAAGTTGCTCGCGAAGGATTCGACGTCGTCGGTTCGCCTCACGATGAAGGATCGGAACCTCGAGATTCGGACCCAGAGTCATGACGCGGGTGACGTCGAGGACAACGTCGACGCCGACTACACCGGCGAAGAGATGACCATCGCGTTCAATCCTGGCTTTCTGATCGACGGCGTCGAAGCGGTGTTTGGTGACGAGGTCGTGCTCGAGATGTCGGACTCGGTGCGCGCCGCGATGGTCCACGGGGTCGAAGACGTGCGCTTTCGTTACCTACTGATGCCCGTTCGAGTGCAGTAGTTGGGTTGACTGTCGTGGGTCTCCACGAACTCACGCTTCGTAACTTTCGACTCTTTAGCGAGTTCTCCTTCGAGCCCGACCCCGACGCCGTCACGGTCTTTCTCTCGCCCAACGGCACCGGGAAGACCTCGGTACTGGAAGCGGTGAACGCGCTGGCGACGGCGTCGTCGTTTCGCACGAACGCCGCGAGTGACATGATCAGAAATCGTGACGACACGGCGGAAGTCCACGGTGTGATTTTCCAACGAGAACGTAGGGTTCAGGTCGATTTGACGCTCACCCGAGGCGTTCGCAACACCACCAAACGAATGCTGGTGAACGGCCAGCGTCCGCGATCGAGAGCCGAGCTGTCCGAGGCGCTGCCCCTCACCGTCTTCACCCCCGAGGGCGTCGACGTCGTGCGCGGCGGCCCCGAGAACCGGCGTACCTACCTCACCAATCTCTTGACGGACGTCGAGCCGTTGACCGGCGAGATCATCGAGCGATTCAACCGTGTCCTGAGTCAACGAAACGCGTTGTTGCGGGCCCTCGAGGGCAATCGTCCTTCACCCACGCAACAGTCGGAGTTGGAGCTGTGGACGAGCGACTTCTGCGACGTGAGCGACGAGCTACTTGGGCGCCGTGAAGCGTTGATCGCTCAGCTCGCGCCACTCGTGAAGCGCTCCTACCAAGATCTCGCGGAGAACACGAATGACGTGGGCGTGCGTTACGAGAAGTCGTGGAGGGAGGGTCTGTCCGAAGCGCTCACCTCGTCATTCAATGACGATCGCTTTCGTGGCTACACGACGATAGGGCCACATCGCGACGACGTCGAACTGTCACTCCAAGGTCGCGATGCCCGGCGCCAAGCCTCGCAGGGTGAACAGCGCTCGCTCGCGCTCGCGCTTCGCCTCGCGGGTCACGAGTTGGTGCGCCAACAACGTGGAGTGGACCCGCTGCTGCTGCTCGACGACGTCTTCAGCGAACTCGATCCGGTGCGCAGCAACCGGCTTTTAGGCCTGCTCCCGGTTGGCCAAACCTTGGTCACGACGGCGTCCCCGTTGCCCGGCGCCCTCTCGCCAGCGGCCGTCATCGACCTCACTCGGGTGCTGTCGTGAGAGAGCGAGACGAACCGCCGGCTGCACTGAGCGAGCTTTTGGACACGCTCGCTGGACGTCTTCGACGAGTCGACCTCCGTCTGATCGACCAAGCGCGCCAACTCTGGCCGACCGTTGTGGACCCGGTGCTCGCCGAGCACTGTCGCGTTGAACTCATCAAGGACGGAGTGCTCATCGTGAGCGTGCCGTCGGGCGCGTTCGCGCAACAAGTCATGATGCAGAGCCCAACAATTTTGCGGGGATTTTCATCGTTCGGAAAGCGTGCGCCGACGTCACTAAAAACGGTACTCAAGTAACGAAAAAAAGTAGTCGAAACAGGCGTTTTGAGCGACCGTTTTCGGCTCTAAGTCACAGTGCGTCGGGTAGGATAGAAGTGTCATTTCATTGACGACGCTGGCACCGAAAAGTGCCCAAATATTTGAATCGAAAGGATTCCTTCGTGGCCGATAAGACCAAAGGATCTGCTAGTTACGACGCAAGTGACATCACCGTTCTTGAGGGTTTAGAGCCGGTACGAGTTCGCCCCGGCATGTACATCGGCTCGACCGGTCCGGCGGGACTCCACCACCTCATCGTGGAGGTCGTGGACAACTCCGTCGACGAGGCAATGGCCGGCTTTTGTACGCGAATCGACGTCACGTTGCTCGCGAACGGGAGTTGTCGCGTGGCCGACGACGGGCGCGGCTTCCCCGTCGAGGAACACCCCCAATACAAGGGGAAATCAGCTGCCGAAGTTGCCCTTACGATGCTGCACGCCGGAGGGAAGTTCGGCGGCAACGGCTACAAGGTCTCGGGCGGATTACACGGCGTCGGCATCTCGGTCGTCAACGCGCTCTCGACCGAACTTCATCTCGAAGTCGATCGTAACGACAACCACTACGAAATGACGTTCAAAGACGGCGGCAAGCCTCAGGGCAAGCTCAAGGTCACGGGTCCGGCACCGCGGGGACGGACAGGCGCGACGGTCACGTTCACGCCCGATCCGACGATCTTCGAAGAAGTGGAGTTTCGCGCCCAGACCATCGTCGAGCGTCTGCAGATCATGGCGTTCTTGAACCGCGGTCTCGAGATTCGATTCGTCGACGAACGCCCGGGCCGTGAAGCGAAAGAGACCTTCAAGTACAACGGCGGCATCGTGGACTACGTGCGTCACCTGAACAACGCCAAAGAGTCGCTGTTTCGAAAGGTTGGCTCGTTCGAACAGTCCGAAGACAACCAAGAGGTCGAAGTGGCCTTTCAGTGGAACACCGGCTACTACGAGAGCATCTATTCGTTCGCGAACGGCATCTCGACCATCGAAGGCGGCATGCACGAGGAGGGCTTTCGAAAGGCTCTCACCAACGTGCTGAACCGCTACGCCCGCAAGCGCAATCTCCTGAAGGAGAAGGAAGAGAATCTCAAGGGCGAGGACATTCGCGAGGGTTTGACCGCGATTGTCTCGGTGCGCCTACGAGATCCCCAGTTTGAGGGTCAGACGAAGAGCAAATTGGGCAACGTGTCCGTGCGCTCGCTCGTCGAGCGGGCCACGAACGAGAAACTGGCCGACTGGCTCGAAGAGAACCCCCGTGAGGGGGGTCAGATCGCCGCGAAGGCCATCTCGGCTTCTCGGGCCCGGATGGCGGCTCAGGGGGCGCGAGACCTCACCCGGCGCAAGAACGCCCTCGACGGCGCGGGCTTGCCCGGCAAGCTCGTGGACTGCTCGTCGAACGAACCTCGTGAGTGCGAACTGTTCATCGTCGAGGGCAACTCGGCCGGTGGCTCGGCGAAGGACGCGCGTAATCCCCGCAATCAAGCGATCCTTCCGATTCGCGGGAAGATCTTGAACGTCGAGAAGGCTCGCTCCGACAAAATTTTGCGCAACACCGAGATCCAGGCACTGGTGTCCGCTATCGGTGCCGGCGTCGAGGGTGAGTTTGACGTGACGAAGATCCGCTACGACAAGATCATCTTGCTGGCCGACGCCGACGTTGACGGCAGCCACATACGTACGCTGCTCCTGACGTTCTTCTTTCGTCAGATGACCGAGCTCGTGAACAACGGGCACGTCTACGTAGCTCAACCCCCGCTCTACTCCACCCTGGTCGGCAAGGAGAAGGTCTACCTTCGAGACGACGCGGCGAAGGCCAACTTTCTCGCCGATCACCCCGATCACAAGAACGACTTCCAGCGACTGAAGGGTCTCGGGGAGATGGACTTCGACGAGTTGCGCGACACCACCATGGACGCCACGAAGCGCGCGCTGCTCCAGATCACCGTGGAGCAGGCGGCCCTGGCGGACGAGGTCTGCTCCATTCTCATGGGCGACGACGTACCGCAGCGCCGGCACTTCATTCAAACCAACGCGAAAGACGTTCGCTTCCTAGACATCTAGGAACGGGGGATCATGGCACGTACACCAAAAGGACCAAGCGGCGGAGACTCCTCGGGCGAGGAAGGCGTTGGCTACGTAGAACCCATCGAGATCAACCTCGAGATGGAGCGCTCGTTCCTCGAGTACTCCATGTCGGTCATCGTGTCGCGAGCGCTGCCTGACGTGCGCGACGGTCTGAAGCCCGTGCACCGTCGCATCTTGTACTCGATGTTCGACCAGGGACTGCGACCCGACCGACCCTTCGCGAAGTGTGCCAAAGTCGTCGGTGACGTCATGGGTACGTATCACCCCCACGGTGACACTGCCATCTACGACGCGATGGTGCGCATGGTGGTGGACTTCTCGATGCGCCACCCGCTGATCAGCGGACACGGCAACTTCGGCGGTACCGGCGCCGACGAAGGCGCGGCCGCCATGCGCTACACCGAATGTCGACTGGCGCCCTTGGCCCTCGAGATGCTGGACTCCATCGACGAAGAGACCGTCGACTTCGAAGCAAACTACGACAACTCCACCCAACAGCCCGTGGTCCTGCCTTCGAGATTTCCCAACCTCCTCGTGAACGGCTCTCAGGGGATCGCCGTCGGTATGGCGACGAAGATCCCACCTCACAATCTGGGCGAGGTGATCGACGCGACGCTGTACCTGTTGGCCAACCCGGAGGCGACACCGGACGACCTGATGAAGTTCGTCAAGGGCCCAGACTTCCCCACGAGGGCCCAGATCCTCGGCCGCCAGGGCATCCTCGACGCGTACCGGAGTGGTCGTGGCTCGATCAAGCTTCGCGCCGTCGCCGAGATCGAAGAGACCGCGAGGGACACCCGCATCGTCGTCACCGAGTTCCCCTACGAGGTGTCGCCCGAGTCGATCGAAGAGAAGATCTCCGACCTCGTGAAGAACGGTGACCTCGAAGGTATCGCCGCCGTGCAGAACGACTCAGCGGGACGTCAGGCGCGCCTCGTGATTCGTTTGAAGCGCGACGCCAACGCCAACGTGGTCTTGAACAAGCTCTACAAGAACACTTCGCTCCAGACCTCCTTCGCGGTCAACATGCTCGCCCTCGTAGACGGCGTACCGCGCACGCTGAACCTCGCTCAAGCGCTGACTCACTACATCGCTCACCAGGTGGACGTCGTGACGAGGCGCACCCAGTTCCGTCTGCGTAAGGCCGAAGCCCGTGCGCACATCGTGGAAGGCCTCTTGAGGGCCATCGAGATGCTGGACCTCGTCATCGCGGCGATTCGCGGATCTGACGACCGCTCCGCCGCGCGAGTCGCCCTCATGGCTGCGCCCTTCTCGTTCAGCGAGGAACAGGCGAATCACATATTGGACATGACGCTGGGTCGTCTCACCCGCCTCGGTCGAAGTGAACTCGAAGACGAGATGGCGAAGTTGCGCGAGACCATCGCCGAACTGCAGTCCATCCTGGCGAGCGAGACGAAACTGCGCGCCGTCATCGCCGACGAGATAACGGCCCTACGCAACAAGTACGCCGACGAGCGCGTCACTCAGATCGTCAACGACCCCGGTGAACTCGGCGTCGAAGACCTCATCCAGGACGAGGAGATCGTTCTCACCATGACGCGAGCCGGCTACGTGAAGTCCGTCGCCGCCGACGCCTTCCGTACCCAGGGCCGCGGCGGGCGCGGCGTCCAGGGCGCAAAGTTGCGCGACGAGGACTTCGTGGATCAGATCATCCACACGACGACCCTCGCGCATCTCTTGTTGTTCTCAAACCGTGGAAGGGTCTTTCGCCTGCGCGGACACGAGATCCCCATGAAGGATCGCACCGCCAAGGGCACGGCGGTCGTGAACCTCTTGAACCTCCAGCCCAGCGAATCGATCCAGGCCATCGTGACCACCGACGACTTTCCGAAGGACAAGTTCCTCATGTTCGCGACGGCGAACGGCACGGTGAAGAAGACGGCCTTCAGCGAGTACGACAAGTCACGGCGCGAAGGCTGGATCGCCATCAACCTGCGTGAGGGTGACGAAGTCGTTCGCGTCGTGCCCACGAGTGGCGAGGACGACCTCATGATGGTGACGTACCGCGGCATGGCGATCCGCTTCAACGAGGTGGAAGTTCGTGAGATGGGTCGTGACGCCACGGGTGTACGCGGCATCAAGCTCAAGCCCGACGACCGGGCAATCTCGCTCGACGTGGTGCGTGACGACGCCGATCTCTTCGTCGTCACCGACACCGGTTTTGGCAAGCGAGTGAAGACGGAGCGGTTCAACCGTCAAGGTCGCGGAGGACAGGGTGTTCGCGCCATCAAGTTGACCGCCGCGCGCGGCTTCGTCGTCGCGGCGTTCATGGTGCATCTGGACGACGAGGTGTTGCTCGCCTCGAGCGGTGGAGTGCTGATCCGCACCCCGGTACGAGAAGTCTCGTCCCAAGGTCGTGACGCCACGGGGGTGCGGGTGATGAACCTCGACGAGGGCCACGCCGTGGCGGCCGTCGCGGTGGTGCCGAGCGAGCAAGAGGACTAGGCCGCTCGGCGCTCCCACGCTCGGCGCAACACGTCCGCGATCTTGTCCACGCCTTGGGCGCCGAGCACCATGAACTTGTTGTCGACGAGCATCGCCGGCACGCCCGTGATGCCCAGCTCCTGCGCCGCGCTTTCGTCAGCGCGTACGTCCATCGAGTACGCGTCGGTAGCCCACAGCGTCGACGCGTCGATCACGCCGACCTCGTTCGCGAGTTCGCAGAGGCACTCGTGGTCGCTGATGAGTAGACCATCGCTGAAGTAGGCCGCGAAGAGTCGCTCATTCATTTCACCGGCGAGACCCTGCGTCGTGGCGAGCGCGATTAGTCGGTGAGCGTCGAAGGTGTTCGTGGGTTTCGCCGTCGCCATCGACCACGTCATTCCGAGGTCGTGGGCCTGGGACTCAAGCCGATGGTGCAGGGCCTCGGCCTTCTCGACGGAAAGTGCGTACTTGTCGGCGACGAGCTGGGCGAGGGGGATCGAGAGGTCTTTCGGGGTGTGGGGATCGAGTTCGAAGGCGTGATGGTTCACCACGACGTCGTCACGGTGGGCGAAATCGTCAAGGGCGAGGGCGAGCTGGCGCGTTCCGAGATAGCAGAAGGGACAGACGACGTCACTCCAAACGTCGATCGAAAACGTGGTGACCACCACCAAATCGTTTCACATTTTCCTCCGTCTGGCAGGATAGGAGCATGGAAACCCGCGAAAGGAGAACCGGTGTGGCGCGCGCGCGCGACTCGACGGCTCCTCGACGTTCGCCGGGCACCCTGCGCACCGAGTCATTAGGTCGCTAAATGCTCATCGTTCGAGATTTAGGGATTGAGATTGGCCCTCGCCGCCTCCTCGAGCCGGTCTCCTTCGTCGTCGGAAACGGCGAGAAGGTCGGGCTCGTGGGGCGAAACGGCGCGGGGAAGTCCACGCTGCTGTCGGTGCTCCTCGGATACCACCCCGAGCACCTTCGCGTCACGGGCAACATCGCGACGCAGGGAACGCTCGCGCATCTTCCCCAGGAGCCCGTGCCCGATGGGCTCGGCGTCGAGCCGATCGGACTCTCGCACGTCCTGTCGGCGAGGGGTATCGACCGTCTTGACGCCGACATGCAGCACGCGCGTCACGCGTTGGCGGCCGACCCCACTGACGAGACCATCGCGCGCTTCACCTCGCTCGAAGAGGAGTTCCGTGAGCGCGGCGGCTACGAGGCCGAGTCCGAAGTCGCGCGCCTGGCCGACGGGCTCGGGCTGGCGGAAGACCTCTTGCTCGAGGACCTCAGCGCACTCTCGGGAGGGCAACGCCGTCGCGTTGACCTGATGCGAGTGCTCTACGAGCAGCCCGAGACGATGGTGCTCGACGAACCGACGAACCACCTCGACAAGGCGGCCAAACGCTGGCTCTTCGACGAACTGGAGCAGTTTCGTGGCACGGTCCTCGTGATCAGCCACGACCTGCCCCTGCTGGACCGTTCCATTGACCGCGTCCTGGCGCTGCGCGACGGCCAACTGCGTGAGTACCGGGGCAACTACACCAAGTTCTTACAACTCGAAGAGGAACGTCGACTCTCCGAAGAGAAGGTCGCCGCGCACCAGGACGCCAAGATCGAACAGTTCTCCCAGCTCGCGGACTCCATGCGCGGCCAGACCGCGAAGCGCGCACGACTGGCCAAGGTGCTGGACCGACGGGTCGAGAAGCTCAAGGACAACCGCATCGAGGTCACGAAGAAGGAGAAGAAGGTCACGTTCCGACTGCCCTCGCCGCCTCGTAGTGGCGACGTGCCCATGACCGTCGAGCACGTCGCCGTTCGCTACGGCGCCCTCGAGGTGTTGCGCGACGTGAACTTCATCACGCGACGCGGCGACCGCATCGTGATCGTCGGCAAGAACGGGGCGGGCAAGTCCTCGATGTTGCGATGCCTGGCGGGCACGCAAGAGGCCCAGGACGGTGTCGTCAAGTTCGGAGCGAACGTGATCGTGGGCTACTTCGCCCAGGAGAACGAGCAGTTGGACTTCACGAAGACGGTGCTCGGCAATCTCGACAGCTCGACGGTCGAGTCCGACGTGCAGCGACGCTCGATGCTCGGCGCCTTCGGTCTCAAGGGCTCGGCCGCGCACCAGATGCCCGCGACGTTGTCGGGGGGAGAACGGGCGAAGTTGGCCCTCGCGATCCTCGCCTCGTCCAAGGCCAACCTCTTGCTACTCGACGAACCGACGAACAACCTGGACCCGGCGAGCGTCGACGCCTTGGGCGAGATGATGCGTCAGTGGAAGGGCACGATCGTGGCGGTCAGCCACGAACGGGGCTTCGTCGAGGCGCTCGAGCCGACGCACGCGGTGCTGTTGCCCGAGGAGTACTTCGACATCTGGGACGAGGGGTACATGGACCTCATCGAACAGCGCTAGCGGTCAGTTGAGGTGGCGCTCCGAGGCCCAGTGCGAGAGCTGGTGGCGGTTCGTGAGCTGGAGCTTTCTCAGCACCGACGAGACGTGGCTCTCGACGGTCTTCGTAGAGATCTCGAGTTCGGTGCCGATGTCGCGATACGAGTAACCGCGCGCGATGAGGCGCAGCACCTGACGCTCGCGTGGCGTGAGCAGGTCGAGATCGGGGTCGACGTCGCCGGCCTCGAGATTCTTCCCCTCGAGTGAGAACGCGTCGAGGACGAAGCCCGCGAGCCGCGGTGAGAAGACGGCGTCGCCGGCCGCGACGCGATAGATGGCGTCGAGCAGATCGGGACCCGAGATGTTCTTCGTCACGTAGCCCCGCGCGCCCGCGCGGATGACGCTGATCACGTCCTCCGACGCGTCCGACACCGACAGGGCGAGGAAGCGCACGTCGGGACACTTCTCGCTCACGGCGTGCAGTACCGCGAGCCCGCCCCCGCCGGGCATGTGGACGTCGAGCAGTACCACGTGCGGTGTTCGCTCGACGATCATCTCAATGGCGGCGTCCACCTCGTCGGCCTCGCCCACGAGGTCCACCGACCCGGCCAGCTCGCTGCGGATGCCCGTGCGGATCAGTTCGTGGTCGTCAACGAGAAAGACGCGCGGCTGGCCGGAGGGCGTCACGGCGTCCGAGGAAGGCTGAGCTGTACTTCGGTGCCGACACCGGGCGCGCTCTTCAACGAGGAGGTCCCGCCGTGTTGGGTCATGCGCTGGCGGATGGAGAGCGCGATGCCCTGGCGGTCGTGGGGGATGTCCTCAGCGTCGAACCCCTTGCCCTGGTCTCGAACGAAGAGCGACACGGCGCTCGCTTCGACTTCGGCGAAGATCGACACGGACTGGGCCTCGGACCAGCGCGCCGCGTTGATGGCGGCTTCGCGGCCCGCCGCCACGAGGGCGAGCACGTCGGCGTCGGCGGCGCAGTCACCCACCACGACCAGTTCAACCCTGACGCCGTAGTCGCTCTCGATCTCTCCTTCGAGCTCGTGTAACTGCGATGAGAGGGTGGCGGTTTCCTCGTCCGTGGCGTGGTGGTCGGGGTCGAAGAGCCACTGGCGAAGTTCGCGCTCTTGATTGCGCGCCAGGCGTACGACGGCGCCCTCGTCGCCGGCGGCGCGTTCGATCAGGGTGAGGGTCTGCAGGACTGAGTCGTGCAAGTGCGCGGCGACGTTCGCGCGCTCTTCGACGCGCACGCGCGCGCGGCGTTCACCCGAGAGCTCGCTCAGCGTCGCGAGCCACCACGGCGCGAGGAGGATGAGCACGCCCGCGATGAGGATGATCGTGCCCAAGAGTACGGGCGCCGTCCCACCCCAGATGCCGTGAAGACGCGACAAGGTCCTCAGTCCGAGCAGCACGAGCACGGTGCCCAAGAGGACGCGAAGCAAGAGATTCTTCTTGGTCGGCGAGGCGGGGATCCGAATGAGCGGCGCCGAGCGCACGAGCTCTTCTAGGTGCTTGTGCTCGTCGGGCGTGGCGCCACGCCAGACGCCTATAACGCCGGCCACGCTGAGGAGGAAGGGCCAGGTGTAGATTCCGAGACTCGGGATCCCGATCTGGTCGAGCACGACGATGAAGCCGACCACCAAGATGAGACCGAAGAGCGCACGGTGTAGTTCGCGGCGGCGTCCAAGGAGTCGGTGAGCGATGGACTGTGTTTCGTTGGCCCTCGGCAGCGTCAACCAGAGCAGCATGTACAACAGGAGTCCGACACCGGACACGAGCGCGAGAAGCGAGAAGATGATCCGAATCGTGCGCTCGTTAACGCCGAGACGAATCGCGAGGCCGCCACAGACGCCGCCGAGCAGTGCGTTCTCGACGCCCCGTCGAAACGGACGGTGCGGGGTGCCGATCACGGCGCGAGGGGGAGTTTCAATGTTCACGTCGCTCCTCTTGTCGATTGGGCGCTCAATCTCTGGTCCCAATTCTTACACCGACGTGGCGCCAGCGCACTAAGGGATAACCCCGAGCCCACGAGGCAGCCCGGGAGCGAACTTGGGGTTCGCCCTGATAGGTGCGGCACTGGTCGGAACTTACATTGGGGACATGGACGAACCTGAGAACGCCACTCCCGACGACACGAAGACCGAGGAAACCACGCTGCATCGCAGTGTGACGAAGAAGGTCTTCGGCGGGGTCGCTGGCGGCATCAGCGAGCGATTCGACGTCGACGCCAACATCGTGCGCGTGGTGTTCGTCGTGCTGGCCTTCGCCTACGGTCTCGGTGCCGCGATCTACCTGGCGATGTGGGCACTCATTCCACGTTCGGCGAGTGGCGGCGGTGTCGTCGCGCCCGAAGAGGAGTTGGATCCCTCTCGAGTGCGCTGGCTGCGCTACGCGCTGCCGCTCGCTGTGCTCGTGCTCGCCGTCGTCGTCATCTCGGGGTTTCACCACGTACTTCGCTTCGGTACGGGCCTCTCCATCGTGTGGTTGATGTTTCTGGTCGTGATCGCGATCGTCGCGCTTCGTGGACCGGCACGTCGTCTCACCTTTCGGCGACTCCTGGCTCTCGCGTTCTTGGGTTTCTTGAGTTTCCTCATCCTCGTCGCGGGCACCTTCCTCATCGTCGTGCAGGTGATCGGGGTTCCCCTGAAGGGCGGCAGTGGCGCCAAGGAGTGGCGTCCCGTGACGACCGCTGAAGTGCAGCGCACGTACCACAGCGCTTTTGGCGTGACCACGATTGATCTGCGAGACGTGCCCTTCACGTCCGGGACGTGGTCCGTCACCGCCACGCAGGGGGTCGGTGAGCTCATCGTCGACCTGCCGGCGAACCTCAGGGTGGACTTACGCACGCACGTCGGCATTGGCGTGGTGATGCCCGAGATCTATCAGACGCTCGCCTCGGTGCCCAGATCAACGGCCCAGCGTGCGAGGGCCGCAAACCTCAACCTCAATCTCCAGGTCGGCATCGGTCAGATTCAGATCCGCCGCGACGTCGTTCGCGTCGTTGCGACCTCGCCGAAGTCGCCGAGCGCGCCCGCGGTGCCGCCTAGTAGTTGATGACGCCGTGTGGCCCGCCCGGGCCACTGACGTGGACGTAGCGGGGATCGACCGCGAGTTCGTTCCAGGTGGCGCTCGAAGTCGATCCGTTCAGGCTGGTTTCGGTTCCCGTGTAGTTGTACACCGGAAGGAGCCACGAGGTGCCGTCGGTCAGTTGGTAGGTCTCGAGTGAGAGCGTGTCGGCGTCAAGGGTGACGTTCACCACGGGTGGACCCGACGGCGCCGCCGTGGGTGCGCTCGCGCCGCCGACGGCGTTCGTGGTGGGCGGACCCGTCGCCGTTGTCGGGGTGGGGAAGCGACTTTGCTGTGCCGCGTTGAGGGCGCTGACGCCGGCCGCGAGACTCTGGAGGGGGTAGTCGAACGTCGCGCCCACGCTGAACGCAGGCCCGGAAGCACTCACGACGTTGTTGTTCGCGTCCACCGAGAAGTTCACGGACTGATCGGTACTCATGCCCTTGACGTCGACGGTGTAGGTCACGTCTTCGGTGCTCGTGGCCGTTGAAGCCGCGCCCACACTTGACGTGGTCGTGCCGAAGCTCGGCGCCGAGATGGTGTAGCCGTAGCCCAACTTCGTGAGATATCGCTGCACGTCGCTGGTGAACGTTGACCGGCTCGGCAAGTCGCCAAGTGTCGTGTCCGTGGAGGTGGCGGAGGGCGACGCGCTGTAGGACCACTGCGGCACACCAGTGTTCGCGTAGTCAAGTGACGCGCCCGACGCACTCGTGACCGCGAAGTCGGTGCTGCCGCCACTGGTACTCACGGGGCCTACGACGCCGAAGATCGCCGCGACACGTGACGCTTCGTTCGCGCCGCTACTCGGGACCTGGAGTTCGTAGGAGAGGCTCGTGGGCGTCGTCGCACTCAGTCCGGGGCCGGCGATGAAGTTGAACTTCTCGTAGATCTGCATCGCCCCCGACGCGGTGGAGCCGGGGCTCTTGGGGGCGTTCGCCCCGCTCGCGCTCTGCAGGGCCAGCACGGGCAGCGCCACCCCCCCTTGGAAGAGGGCCAGCGAGCCCGCCGAGACCAGCGCGCCGGCGATCAACGCGCCCGCGAGCTTCAGCTCGATCTGGTGCCAGAGACGACCCTTCCTCGCCACGGGCTGTGACGTGATTCGCGAGATGAGCGTGTCGAGGTCTCGGTGTTGGTACGACGGTCCGGCCGCGGGGTCGAGGGCGGCGAGACGGTCTTCAAAGTCACTCACGGGTGCTCCTTCGTCTCCCTACTTGGTACTGTCGCGCGTCACGTGAAACTTTCAACGGACTTCCACGGCACTGAGAAGTTCGCGGAACCGATGCTGTGCTCGAGACAGCCGTACGGCCGCGGCGTTCGTGCTGATGACGAGAAACGCACCAAGGGCGTGAGTGTCGAGTCCGTCCCACGCGTTCAAGAGCAGTACTTCGCGATCGTCGTCACTCAGTGCCGCGAGCGCCTCGCGGATGCCCGTGTCGGCGATGACGTGTTCTTCGGCCGAGGCCTCATTCGACGCGGGTGGGAGGGTGGCCTCGAGGGCCGAGCGACGGTTCTTCGATCGTCGGGCGTTTCGTAGCACGTTCCTCGCCACGCCGAGCATCCACGGCAGTTCGGCGTCCACGGGGACGCGGTCGAGACGACGCCACACGACGATCATCGTCTCTTCGACGAGGTCGTCGAGGTCTGAGGGCGTGAGTGGGTAGAGCCGTCGACGCAGGTAGTTCCCTACGGCGGACGAGTGCTCGCGAACGAGTCGAGCGAAGCGATCCTCGTCTTCAGAGCCCATAGCCTTCTTCTGTCCGTACGAACCCGATTCTTACCGACAAGTCTGGGGGTTCGTGAGCTTCGAGCCGCCGACTTACGTGCCCCGCATCGGCGACCACGGTCCGAGGCCGCGGACTTTCGTGGGCGTCACGTGAAAGACGAATCCGTCGGGCGGGTTGGACGTGGGCGGAAAGACCGCACCCGGTCCGACCTAACGCTGCGACAGGGCCCGCAACAAGGCTGGCGCTCCGCCCTCCTCGACGCGCGCTGTTCCCTCGATGACGAGATGGTGCTGCATACCCCGCTGGTCTCCCTTCGATTCGACGGAGAGCGACACCCTCTCGTCACGTGTGACGCTGGCGACCTTCTGGTCGTTCGTGAGTTTGCCGATCACGACGTCGTTGCCGTCGAGATCGACCCACACGATGGTCGTGTGCGGCCGACGGTCCTTCGCGATCGTGGTGAAGTGAGCGAGTCGGCCCGACTCGCTCACCTCGCACCTAGGAGCTGAGGGTGACTGGCTCCATGGCGACTCCTACGTCTCGATGACTCGCTCGAAACACTCGCCGAGGCGAGTCATCGCCATGCTGGGGAGTGGCGTCGCAACGTTGTCCAGTGACTACTTCTCGAGGAGCCGAGCCTCGTCGTCGCTGGTCAGCCACTGCTCGGGCCACGTGCGCTCGTTCCACCACGACGTCACGTCATCGACGCTGTCGCTGAGCGGGCGAAAGTCGAGCCCGTTCGCTTGGGCGAGGCTGCTGTCCATCGCGAGAACGTTCTCACTCTTCGCGCCCGACCAGAGGGGGAACTTGTCTTCGAGTCTCTGTGCAATGACTTCGTCGGCGCTGACTTCGCGAAGTGTTGTGCCTTCGGGAGCGACGCGCGAGGCGATCTGGTCGACCATGTTGTAGAAGTGATCGCCCGGTTGGGGACCGGCGACGTGAAAGGCCCCTCGAAGGGCCGCGTCCGCTACGCCGACGACAAAGTTCGCGAGGTCGCGCGCGTCGACGTACTGCATGTTGTTGTCGCGAGGACCCGGCACCGCGACGACGCCACCGCGACGGACGCGTTCCACCCAGTACGGGAAGCGAAGTGTCGCGTCGTACGATCCGATGACGTAGGTCGGGCGAATCATGGTGGCGCCTTGCCCGAAGTGTCGCAGCCCGGCGCGTTCGCACGCGGCCTTCAGCGGCCCGTACGTCTCGCCCGTAATGGGGCCGTCGGGATCGGCCCTGTCGTCACCCCAAAGCGTCACCGCGGTCTCGTTGGCCCCCTCGAACGGCGGGTCTTCGTACGCCGAGATTGATGAGATCTGGATGTAGTGACCACCACGGTCCTCGATCGCGTTCGCCAAGCGCTCAACGTCACTCGGACGATAGGCGATCGCGTCAATCGTGACGTCAAACGTCCGGTTCGCCAGCGCCGAGAGGTCGCCGTGGCGATCGCCCACGACGCGCTCGATCTTCTCGGGCAAGTCGTTCGGCGTGACGCCCCGGTTCAAGACGGTGACGTCGTGACCGTGGTGCCACGCGGACCACGAGATCGCACGTCCCACGAACGAAGTGCCGCCCACGATCAGTATCCTCACGTCGACTCCCTCTCCTTGACCCTCCCACGCTAGAGGCCGAAGTTGTCCTTGACGAACGTCAGCACCTCCCTCGCCGCGGCCAGTTGGGAGGGATCGACCTTCGCCGAGAGTTCGCCGTCGAGCGTGCGGATCACCTCGACGATGGCCTTGGCGTACTCGTGGCCCGCGGGCGTCAGTTCGATGTTCCGACGTCGAGCGTCATCGGCGTCGACGTTGACGTGGGCAAAATCGCGCTCGACGAGTCCGGTGGCCACTTTGCGTGCCGCTTGGCGCGAGACACCGAGCGCTTTCGCGAACGTGCCGAGGGGAAGGGAACCGTGATCGAGCACGCGAAGGGCGAGGGCGTCGCTGCGGCGATAGTCGCCGTAGCCATGAGGGACGAGGCGACCCGACATTTCGCGGACCCAGCTCTCGCGAGCAAGGGCCAGGACGTCACCGAAGAACGCCCGGGCGCGTGGTGGCACTGACACCAGACCAGTGTACCAATTAGGCAACTGCGTTGCATAAAGAGCAGCTCTGTGCCACGATGTCGTGACGTCCAGATGTCCCGTCGACTAGGGGGACCGTGACCACGAGAGAGCCCACGATTCGAAGCGGCGCTTCACGACGACCCTTCGTGGCGGCTGCGCTCGTCTGCGTTGTCACTGTCGCGCTCAGCGCATCGAGTCTTTCACGACCAACGTCGGCCAGTGCCGCGCCGACGCGAGTATCGGGATGCGGTTCAACGTCGCCACGTTCAACGACGTTGTCACTCTCGCTGAACGGACACGATCGAAGCGTCATTGTCCACGTCCCAACGAAGAGCGGCGCTGAGACGAAGAGGGCCCTCGTCCTCAACCTTCACGGGAGTGGGAGCACCGCCTTCGACCAAGAGGCGTTCACGGGCATGGACCGCACCTCGAACGCCGATGGCTTCATCGTCGCGTACCCGCAGGCGCTCATCCCCGACGGCTCGGGCTTCGACTGGAACGTGCCCGGCGTCGCACTCGTTGGCGGACGGGCCGTCCCGGCGAACGCCGCGAACGACATCAAGTTTCTCACGACGCTCGTGGGTGTTCTCGAGCACAACTACTGCGTCAACGAGAATGAGGTCTACGCGACTGGCTTCTCTGGTGGCGCACGCGAGGCGAGTCAACTGGCATGCGACGAGTCGTCCATCTTCGCCGCTGTCGCACCCGTGAGTGGTCTTCGACGACCGAAGCCGTGTCCCACGGCGAGGGACGTGCCGATCATCTCCTTTCACGGTTCGGTTGACGAGGTTGATCCCTTCGCCGGCCACGGCCAGAAGTACTGGACGTATTCGGTGAGCACCGCCGCCAAAGACTGGGCGGTGCAAGATCACTGCGCGACGAAGGCAACAACGTCGACGCCGTATTCGAAGGTGACGTTGACGACGTACGGGACCTGCGCGGAGAGCGCCAGCGTCGAGTTGTACGAAATCGAAGACGAGGGTCACGAGTGGCCCGGGGGCCCGACACTTCCTACGTCGATCACGTCGTACCTTGGTCCGCAGTCGAACGTCGTGAGTGCGAACGCCTTGATGTGGTCGTTCTTCGAGGCGCACCACTTATCGTGACGCCAGAGGTTCGTGTCGGCGATGAAGTCACGCAGTGAAGGGTCGTTGCCGCGGGGCCGCGGCGTTGTCGTGAGGCACGAAAGACCTCATCACGAACGTTTTTGGGCCTAGAGAAAACCAAATCGTCCGAGCGGCCAGATCCGAAGGAATGCCTTGCCAATGATGCTGGAGCGCGGCACGTCGCCCCAGTAGCGACTGTCACACGAGGCTGGCTGATTGTCGCCCATCATGAAGTATTCGTTCTGGGGGACGGTGACCTTGCCGATCGGTCGTCCAATCGGTTCGTTGTGCGCCCACGTCTGCGTGAGCGCCGTTCCATTGACGTAAATGGTGTTTCCCTTTGACGTCAGGTGATCGCCCGGCAGTCCAATGACCCTCTTGACGAGGTCGGCCACGTTGTCGCCACATTGAGTCACTACGGCGGGAGGGGCTTTGAAGACCAGGATGTCACCGCGATGAACGGTCCCGAGTTCGACGCTGAGCTTCGAGACCAAGATTCGGTCGCCGATCTGCAGCGTTGGCTCCATTGAGCCCGATGGGATGAAAAAGGTCTGAAAGACGTAGGTTCGTATCAGAAGTGAAACGACGACCGCAATGCCTATGACCACGAGCCATTCGATGAGGGACCGAGATCGGGACCTCTGTTTGCTCTGCGGAGCTTCGTCGACGTCGAGGGGTTCGAGAAGCGTCACGACATCAACTCTACTTTCGATGACCGCGGCATTATTTTCGGGCGCGAGCCGCACGTCGACGCAACACCATGTACGTCCACTGTCTTCGTCACCTGTCGCTCTCTGACCAGGGCAGCGCGATTATGGCAGCACGTCGCGGATTCATCCAGCGTCAGTTGCGCTCACGCGAGGGCGAGGGCGTCAACGAACTCCGGGCGCCGCGTCTTCAGAGAAGCAGTGTCTCGAAGTCAGGGTGACGGGTCGAGTGATTGCTGAGCGCGCGCCAACGTTGGCCGTGCGCCTTTGAGAAGCGCTCGAGCCCTTTCACGCGGTGGCCTACTTCGCACCAGCGTGCGTCGGAGCCACGAGCCAGTGAGGGCAGAGCGACGTTGCGCCGAACTCTTCGCGCCACTGGGTCTCGTCTCCTCGCCGCCCGTCGACGCGATGGCGTAAGGGCGAATCGTGGCGGGAGTGACGTTGAGGGGGATGAAGGCCTCACCAACCCTCACAAGAGAACGATCCTTGACGGTGTGGGCGGACGCACCGAGACGGACGAGGCGTTTCGAAGACCTGGCCGATCTCGTTCTTCTTCCAAGGGTGGATGTCGAAGCGGTCAGCGAGTAGCGAGGTAGGCCGCGCCGATCGCCCGTAGTCGCCGGTGTACTCCCTGCATGGGGTCAATACCGGGAACGTACTCCTTTTTGAGTTTCGCGACGACGGTGTAGTTCGTGTCCACCACGTTGGCGATCGGTGTTTGGGCGGACTGCGCCACGAATTGGTACGCGTCCATCATCGACAGGCCAGTCAGTTCAGCGACCCACTGCACGAGTTGCGCGTGGCCGATGCGAAACGCGTCCTCCAGTGGTCGTGTCGAACCCGTTGTCATGATCTCGGCATCACTCTCGAGGCGTGGCCACGCGACGCGGCCCGCGCCTTTGATGAGGTCGACCACCACCACGGTGTCCATGGCCGTCTCGACGGCAACCCCGCAGGTCTCGCCTTCGCCCTGACGAGCGTGGCCGTCGCCAAAGCTGAACAGAGCACCCTCCACGTTGACGCCGAGGTAACACGTCACGCCCGCGCGCATCTCAGGGGTGTCCATGTTGCCGCCCCAGTCGCCGGGCGTCAGCGCGGAGCGGGCCTCGCTCAGTGCCGGCGCGACGCCGACCGTACCGTGCATGGGGTCAAGTGGCAGTTGATAGACCGCCGCGCTGTCACGAGCTTCGTAGCGAACCGTGCGCGCGTCCGCGTCGATGCCGTAGATCCAGGTCATCTCGGGTAGGGGACTGTGCAACATGGCGGTGAAACCCGTCGCCGTGAGTGCGCCGAAGAGCGGCACCGTCGTACTCACGCCGTACGTCGTGCGAGGCTCGATACTGGCGAAGTGGATCGCGAGCGTGTCGCCGGGCTCGGCCCCTTCGATGAAGAAGGGCCCGGTCTGCGGATTTAGGAACCGCGGGTCGCAAACCTCGCTGGCGTGGTCGTGGACCGAGTGGATCTTCCCGGCGAAGCAGTCGAGGGTACTGGTGTCGAGGATCGTTCCTGGTCGCAGCGACGCGCGCGCTTCGGCGCCGCCAAACGTATACACGAGTTGGCTCGGATCACCTTCGTGGTCCATCTCGTAGTGCACGACCGCGGGAGTGGCGCTGCTCATGCTCATGGTGTTCCTCGCTCTCGACGAAAGCCCAATCCTTGCATCTTCCACTTGGTGCAAATTTTTATTTCGTTCTTAAATTGCGTCGACCAGACTTCTTGAGAGAGAGTAATAACTTCTGGCACGTGCCGTCCGAGAATCTACGGTGCCTTCTCTAACTTGAAAGACGGTAGTTCCTTGTCTCACTATCCACGTCTCGAAGAGCGTAGGGCTCGTTCTCGAGCCAGACGTTGGTCGTCACTTTGTTGTTGGGCGTCACGAGGGTGATTTGATGATGAAACGACGAGCCGCGTCGATCGTGGCCGCGACGGGACTGATCCTCACGTTCGTTGTTGCCCCCAGTGCCGCGAGCGCCGCCCAGTCATCGAGTCACGGATCCTCTGGTGCGCGGGCGACGGCGGCGAAGGGGAGTCGCGCTCTCTCAGCGCCGCTTCCACCGCCAAAGACCGTTCGGCCCTTTCAGAGCACCGCGCTTCCTGGAGAGGGTGTGTGGCGTTCGGCTGGAAGGCCAGTGGGGGCCCAGTCGGCGATTTACACGACGACGGTTCGTCTGCCCGGTTCGTCAAACGTTCGAGCCGGGATTGCCTGGATGGATGTCAAGCTCCTCAACGCCAGGCTCTACTCCGGGAGTCTCAGTCCGGGCGGACTCAACTGGAAGTACACGGCGCCAATTTCAGCGAGCGCCTCGAGGACGTTGGTCGCGGCTTTTAGTGGTGGCTACTTGATGAAGGACTCGCGCGGTGGCTACTTCAGCGAGGGCCGCTTGGTAGCACCTCTTCGCGTGGGCGGCGCGTCGCTGGTGATCTATCGCGACGGCTTCGCCACCGTCGGCCAATGGGGGCGCGACGTCACGATGACCCCAAACGTGGTCGCGGTGCGACAGAACCTGACACTGCTGGTCGAAAATGGTCGACCAGTGGCCGGACTCAATCCGGCGGACACGTCGGTCTGGGGTGTTTCCCTCCACAGAGTGGTCAACACACCGCGCTCAGGAATCGGTGTCACCGCGAACGGCGCGTTGGTCTACGTGGAGGGACCAATGAACATCGTCGATCTTGCTGACATCCTCGTCCGTGCTGGCGCGGTTCGAGCAATGACGCTCGATATGAACCCCTTTTGGCCCGTCTTCGCAACCTTTTCGCCCTCAACGATCAACGGTCTCGCCTCTCCGGCCAATGGAAGAGATCTGCTGGCGACGATGTACCAGCAACCCGGACGGTTCTATGAAGCGGCGTACAATCGCGACTTCATCACCATGTCGGCGAAGTAGACGCGTGCCCGTACACGTCACAATCGCGGGCGAGGGGGAATCAAAACACTCTCACGCGTCCTCGCGCATGCCTCCTTCACTCTCGTACGGACTGAACATCTTGGCGTAGGTCGGGGGTGAACGGTCGCACCCCGACGAACGCTGACTCTCAAAGGTCGCCGCGGGTTTGATCTCGGCACTTTCTGAGTTGGCGGAGCCAAGGACATCGAAAGGTGATCCTTTCGGTGAAACGCGACCGCTCGAGGGTTCGCCGGGGAGTGCACCGCAATCTCAGCCGGGGGATTCTAGAAGTAACCACTCAGGCGAGAGCTGATGGCGCACCCACCGACGGTGCCTTTGTCGGACCCTGGGGCGCTTCGCGACTTTGAGCTGGCCGTCCGCAGCCAGCTGCGAGCGGGTCTATAAAAATCGTGCGTCGTGCGCGAGCGCGTTACGAACGCGACCCTTTCACGTCCGAGGGGTGAACTGGTCGGCTTCGTTCGACCACCGAGATTCGACCACACGCCAAAGGGCAGTTGCTGGACGCCGCGCGACACCACTAATCGGAAATGTGCTGGCGAAGCAGGCCCTCACGCACGAGCCGCACGCATGTATTCACGGCGTCAGGGTCATAGAGCGTGCCTGATCCTTCCTGGATCTCGGTGATCGCGGCTTCGACTCCCGGTGCCGCCCGGTAGGGCCGATGTGAGGACATGGCCTCGAGGACATCGGCCACGGCGATGATCCGCGAGCCCATGAACACCTCGTCCCCTTTCAGAGCGTCCGGGTAGCCGGATCCGTCGAGTCGTTCGTGGTGCTGGAGCACCATCAGACGCACGGCGTCTGGGAATCCCACACGCTCGAGCATGTCCGATCCGGCTCGAGAGTGCTCTCGCACCAGAGCCATCTCGGCGTCGCTGAGCCGTCCAGGGCGCGAGAGAACCTCGGCCGGGACGGCGAGTTTTCCCACGTCGTGGATCTTGGCCGCCATCTCGATGTCTTTGATCTCGTCGGGGTCGATTCGTAGCTCACGCGCGATGGCCACGGCGATATGAGCCACACGCTCTTGATGCCCTCCGATATAGGGATCTCGCATTTCGGCGGCCGCGGCGAGTGCGCGCACCAGAGAGTCGGCCAAGGTCGCTTGGCTCCTCTCCAGCTGCTTGCGCGCGGTGATGTCGATCGCGGTGACGCATAGACCCGTCCTTACCCCATTCGCGGTGACGGGGAAGATGGTCGAGAGCCACGTTTCACTGACTCCGGGCTCGTCGGGCCGTTCGAGACTCACCTCTTCAGCGACGACGGGCTCGCCCGTCTCGAATACCTTCCGGTAGGACGGTTCGAATGCTGGCCATAGGGCCGGCGCAGCCTCGACCGAGATCTTGCCGACAAACTGCTCTACGGTCCCCCCGATGAGCGCGGCGAGGGTTGGGTTGATGCGAACGATCCGAAAATCAGTGTCGATGAAAGCCATGCCCATTGAACTGGACGAAGCCAACGCGTCGAGGAATGCGTTCGTCTCTGACGTCTCAATGCGAGCCTCGCGAACCGCTTCCTCGAATCGCCTGGTGTCGGCCGCTGCCCAGACTCTCGAGCTCGAGTGTTCGTCACGCTTCGAACGACGTACGCCGGGTTCGCCGCGAGCCAGCCCCGATGCGCGGACCCGTCCAGTCACCTTGGCGCGGTAGAGCCCGGCATCGGCGTCGTGGAAAAGTCGCTTCGCTAATGGCTCTGAGCGGTCCAGGGAGGCAAACCCGACACTTACCGTGAAGTCCACACCCTCGGGATTTCGCAGGGTCTCGACCAGTTTCGTGGCGGCGACACGGGCACCGGGGAGGTCGGTGGCGGGAAGAATCACGGCGAATTCGTCGCCCCCGATCCGTCCGACGACGTCGATGGCGCGAAGAGTACGTGTCATGGTCGCGCCGACGATCCTGAGAGCGTCGTCCCCGGCTGGATGTCCGTAGCGGTCGTTGAAGGCCTTGAACACGTCCACGTCCGCTACCAAGATGCTCAGAGGTCCGCCGTAGCGGAGGGCTCGTTCGATCTCGCTCTGGAGACGCTCGAAAAAGGCGCCGTGGTTGAGACACCCCGTGAGTGCGTCCGTCTTCGCTTGACGAACGCTTTCCTTGAACATGGCCCTCTTTTGGCTGTCGAAGTCCGATTGAGCGAAGGACCACCCTAACGCCAGCGTGATAATCCCCATGAGGAACACCGTCAGAAGGACCACGACCGCCAACGATGTCGTGACGTCATGATCGAAGGTCGCGACGGTCGCGAATTCGATCAGTGCCGCTGTCGCGGATAGTGCCACCATTCGAGGAGGGAAGGCGATGGCGAGGTTGGCGACGGGGAGCGCCAAGAGAAAGAGGAGGGGACTACTGTCCAGTCCGCCGTCGAGAGAGGAGCAGAAGGCGATAATGACCCCGGCGCCCAGGGCGAGGATAAGGGCGAACGTTGAGCGCCACGACTGTTGAGCAATACGGGGAACTGAGGGAAGCATGGCGAGCGTTGCCGCGGCCACGGTGGCGGCAATCACCTCGAGGAAGGCGCGGTGGGGTCCCGATGGCGAGAGAAGAAGGTATCCGAGGGACCCTAGGCTCTCCACGCCCAGGACGACGATGGAAACGAACAGGTACCGTGTCCAGTACTGAATCTCATCTCCGAACTTGATGAGGGCGAGAGTTTCGTCACTCGTGACTGAAACATCACTTGAGGGGCGTTCAGGTACGGCTGGCTGGGCTGGCCTGACTGTGGTCATGACGAAAGTATGGTTTAGGCCGGGTACGAGTCGATAGGGCCGAAGGTCCCGTATTCAGGAGCACTGGAATCATCGCGTCGCGTCGTTAATCCCCGTGACCAGGAGCAGGGTCGAGGATCCCAGATACCAGATCTCTGATTTTGTACTGACAGCCAATGTTCGCTGATCGATTGGGACCTTGTCTGGCCGAGGCGTCGTCCATCGAAGAGCTCCGGCGTCCGATCGACGGCTTCGTGCGCTACTACCCCGAGGTGCGGCCGCACCAGGCGGAGGGCTGTCCCCCAATGCACGTGTGGCGCACGCTCGACAAAGCGACACCCACCCTCGCGGGACAACAGCTCCTCGCCAAGTCCCGCGTGCGTCACGACCGCGTCGACGACACGGGCGCTGTGACTCTTCGCTATCGACGTCGGCTCACCAGATCAGCATCGGACGCCGCTACAAGGGACGGCGCGTCATTGCGGACGACGGCGAGCAGATCCGACACTTCACATTAAATCCGACTAAGAATTATCAGCCGAGGATGGACGATGAGTCTCTGGGGGTTCGTCTGTCCCCGAAACTCAGAGACATGACAGTGGTGGGCGAGGGGGGACTTGAACCCCCACATCCTTTCGGATACAGGCACCTGAAGCCTGCGCGTCTGCCAATTTCGCCACTCGCCCTGAGACCTCGCAACAATAGTCGAAGAGGATTTGGGCAAATCTTGCACCCCCTTCACTGTGGGACCCGCCGGTACAATTGAATTTGCTATGGCTCTCAAAAATGTGGAAAACGGTCTAGAGCGGCTCTTCGAGCGAACGTTTTCGCGACCCTTTCGTAGCGCGCTCCAACCGATCGAGATCGGCACGCGGGTGGTTCGTGACGTGGATTTGACGCGACGTCTTTCGGGAAAGGGACCCATCTCGGCGAACGTCATTCGAGTCTGGTTGGGCCCGGCGGACGCGCAACGCTTTGAGGGGTTTCAAAAGGCGCTCGTGACCGAACTCGAAGAGACGGTTCGCCAACACGCCGTCGCTGAGGGATACGCCTTCGTCGGCCCAGTGAAAGTGGAGATCTTCATCGACGACGACCTCAAGGCGGGAGTCGTTGAGGTGAAGACGGAGTTCGTCGGTGGTGAGATTCAACCGCGGCTCATCGTCAGTGACGGTAGGTCCTTTGCCGTGGGTGACGAGCCCCTCATTATCGGAAGAAGTCCCGACGTCGTGGTGGTCGTAAACGACTCCAACGTTTCACGCCAGCACGCCGAGGTCTGGCGAACAGCCGAAGGAGTCGCGATACGCGATCTCCAGTCCACCAACGGGACGTACGTCAATGGGCACCGTGTTTCAGCGGTCTCGTTGTCGCCGCGTGACGACGTCACGGTCGGCCCGCTCCACTTCCGGATTGAGCTGGCTTGAAACTCCTCGCCGCGTCGACCAACTACGCGGCGGTCATTCGCCCGCTTCAAGTACTCGTGATGGTCGTCGCCGTCTTGTTCTTCGTGCGAGTGCTTCGCATGGCGTCGGTTCAATCGCGACCGGTGGACTTCGAACCGAGGAGCCGTCGTCGTCGCGGGAGTCTGGCGCTTGAGTTCATCGAGCCGCTGGATCGCGGCGGCGAGCGAGTGGACGTGGACGTCGGAGTGACGATTGGTCGAAGTGACGCGTGCGACCTTCGCCTGGAGGACTCGTACCTTTCGTCGCGTCACGCGCGCATCGCCAACGATGAGGGGGACCTCTCGATCGAAGATCTAGGATCAACGAACGGCACGTACGTGAATCAACAACTCGTGAGGGGCCGCGTGCATCTCGAGCGCGGCGACGTCGTCCAAGTAGGCGGCGTCCTCTTCGAGGTGGTTCGTTGACCCGATGGCGTTTCGCCGCGGCGACCGATATTGGCTTGGTGCGTCAGAGCAATCAGGACGCCCTCTACGCCGACGACACCCTGGCCATCATCGCTGACGGCATGGGTGGGCACCAGGCCGGCGAGGTCGCGGCCGCCATGTCCATCGAGATGGTGCGCCAGGGTTTCCGCAAAAGTCAGAGCGTGGAGGGCCTCGTCGAGGCAATTCAAGGCGCGAACACGGCCGTCGTCAACGACGCGCAGGAGAACCCCGGGCACTTCGGCATGGGCACGACCGTCATCGCGATCGGTCTCACGTACGATCTGGCCAACGTCGTGACGCCCACGTTGGTGCACGTTGGTGACTCGAGGGCGTATCAAATTCGTGACGGCGCCCTTCGCCAGCTGAGCGAGGACCACAGCGTCGCCGAAGAATGGGTTCGCATGGGTCGATTGACGCCCGCGGAGGCGGCCGTACACCCCCGGCGTCATCAGTTGACCAGAGGCGTGGGTGTCGAAGACACGATTTCCATAGACGTGGCGTCAATCAACGCCGTCGCCGGCGATCGAATCCTGCTCTGCAGTGACGGGTTGTCGAACGAACTCGACGGCGACACTCTGGTGAAATTGGCGAGTGCGCCCAACGGTCTCGAGTTGGCCGTCGAAAGGTTGGTGAGCGCCGCGAAGATCGCGGGTGGGCGTGACAATATCTCCGTGATTCTGATCGAGTTCGATGAAGTGAGCGTCTCGGCGACGCAGATTCGCCGCACGATGAGTTCTGCGCCGCCACCGGTGGTTTCGAATTCGCAGTTCACGAACGGACGGCGTCGGCGCCGACTGACGTGGCGCGTCTGGGCCGTGGCTCTCTTTTTTGTGGGGGTGATTGCCGGCGGGATTGCGGTGATTCACTGGTACGCCTACTCGACCTACTACTTGGCCAATGACGGGACGAACATTGCGGTCTACCGGGGGCAGCCGAGCGGTGTGCTGTGGTACCGACCGGTGATGGTGGCCGACACCGGACTGCCCTCATCTCGACTGCGACCCAGCGACGCTCAAGCACTCGCGGCCACGATCAGTGAGCCTTCGCTGAGCGCCGCACTGAGCTACGCGAAGTATCTGAATAAGGCCTGGCATTTGAGTCGCCCGCCCACGACGACGACCACGTTGAGCACGTCGGGCACACCGGCCACGTCGAGTACGACCACGACGGCGCGCGTGGCGCCCACCACCACAACCGCGAAGAAGGGATAGAAGTGTCACGTCGACTAAGAGTTCTGGCCGCGGCGATTCTGCTTCTCTTCGTCGTCGTGGCGGCCCAATCGGCCAACCTCCAGTTCTTTCGCTCGAAGGCGCTGGACGCGTCGCCACTCAACCCGAGAAACAATGTGACGACGACGAACGCGCCTCGCGGAGAGATCTTCGCCGCGGACGGAACTGTTCTGGCGGAGTCCGTTCCCACGGGTAGCGGGAAAAACGTCTATCGGCGCGTCTACCCTCTCGGCGCGCTCACGTCGGGCGTCGTGGGTTTCACCTCGCCGACGTACGGGACGTGGGCACTCGAAGCGCAGTACAACAGCTTTCTCTCTTCTCACTCGCAACCTCCCCAGAGCGTCGCACAGCTCTTGGCACCCACGAGCGCCTCGGACAGCGTCACGCTCACCTTGAGTCCCGCGCTCCAGCGCGTCGCGGCGAACGCCCTCGCCGGGAGGGACGGCGCGGTCGTGGCCCTGAACCCGACGAACGGGGACATCTTGGCGATGTACTCAAACCCGACGTACAACCCGGTGCCGCTGACCTCAACGGACTACGCCGTAGCGAAGGCCGCGTGGACGAAGGACAACACGCGAAACAGCGAAGGATTCCCACCGCTGGGCCTCGTCGCGACCCAGCAGACCTTCCCGCCGGGTTCGACCTTCAAGATCGTGACGACCTCCGCGGTGGTATCGCTCCAGCCACAACTGCTTTTGAAGACGTACCCGGTACTCGTATCGACGAAGTTGCCGGACACGAAGCTGACGTTGTCAAACTACGCCTTTGGGAGTTGTGGTGGGACGATCGCCGAGATGCTGCCGCCTTCGTGCGACACGGGCTACGCGTTGGTTGGTCTCGACGTTGGGGGCCCGGACATGTCGACAACGGCCAACGACTTCGGCTACAACGTAGTACCTCCCATCGACCTACCGGGCGCGGTGGCGAGTAACTTTCCGCCCGCCTCGTACTTCACCAACCATCTTCCCCAGTTGGCCTACTCCGCGATCGGTCAGGAAAATGTTCGAACCTCGGCACTGATGAACGCGCTGGTGGCCGGGGCCGTAGGAAACGGCGGGGTGATGATGACGCCCCATCTGATGAGCTACGTCACGGGACCCAATGGCGCGATCGTTCAGCGTTATAAGCCCACCGTGTGGAAGACCCCCTTGACTTCGGCCGAGGCCGCTCAGATCGTCCCGCTGATGCAAGACGTCGTCAAGTACGGGACGGCCGCTGGCGTCGGGTTCCCCGCCGCCGACAACGTCGCCGCCAAGACCGGTACGTCGCAGACCGGCAACGGCGCTCAGAACACCGACGACTGGTTGATCGCCTTCGCGCCCGCGAACCACCCCACGATCGCTGTTGCGGTTGTGTTACCGTTCCAAGTCACTTCGGCGACGGGCGCGTCGGTCGCGGGTCCCGTGATTCGATGTGTTCTCGAAGGCGCGCTCGCGGTACAGTCCGGTCAACCGGCGTCGGGAACCGCGACGACCTGTGCGAAGTGACGAGGCCTGTACGTTGAGGTCCAGAGCGTAGGCTTGGCCAAGTATGGAGCCCGTCAACGACCCACGTCTGTACACCAACCGTTACCAAGTCACTCACTTGATCGCCCGAGGGGGCATGGCTATGGTGTACCGGGCGGAGGACACCCTTCTCAATCGCGCCGTGGCGCTCAAGATTCTCTACCCCGAACTGAGCGCGGACCCTTTATTCGTCGAGAGATTCCGGCGCGAGGCCCAAGCCGCCGCGAATCTCTCGCACCCCAATATCGTGCCGGTCTTTGACTGGGGAGAAGACAGTGGCACCTACTTCATCGTGATGGAACTCGTCGACGGCACCTCCCTCGCCGAAATGTTGCGCGACTCCAGCACGCTTTCTGGCGCTCGCACCGCGCAGATCGCGGCCCAAGTCGCGGCCGCGCTCGGTTACGCGCATCGCAACGGCGTCGTGCACCGCGACGTCAAGCCCGGCAACATCTTGATGACGAAAGAGGGCCAAGTAAAGGTTACGGACTTCGGCATCGCCCAAGCCGTCTCGAGTGAGGATCACCTCGCCGAAGAGGGTTCGGTCATGGGCACCGCCACCTACTTCTCGCCCGAACAGGCCGAGGGTGCTCCCGTCGACGGACGAAGCGACGTCTATTCACTGGGCGTGGTGCTCTACGAGATGCTGGTCGGGCGACCCCCCTTCATCGGCGACTCGCCCGTCGCGGTGTCCAGCCAGCACGTCCATGGCACGGTGCCACCGCTGTCGGAGTTCTCTGACTCGGTGCCCCACGACCTCGAAGCCATCGTCATGGAAGCGCTGTCGAAATCGCCGGATCAGCGTTACCAGTCGGCCGACGAACTGCGCGCCGACCTCATTCGCTTTTCCGAAGGTCAGCCCGTGCAAGCGGCCCAGCGTGACGTGGCGTTCTTCGGTGCCGACGCCACGCGCGCCGTCGCCACGGTCACGCCCGGAGAGCGGACGATGGCGGTACCCATCATGTCGGGCCCGCGCACCGACTTTCGTCGACGTCGTCGCAACTACGCGGGGCCGGTCGCCATTGCCGCACTCATCCTCGTGCTCATCGCGGGTGGTGTGTACGCGTACATCCAGAGCAACAAGTCCACGACGACGAACGTGCCCGACGTCGTGGGTCAAACCGTGACGTCGGCGACGAGTCAACTCAAGAACGACGGCCTGACGGTGACGACGAGTGGGCAGCATTCGCGGTTGGCGAAGAACACGGTCATTTCGAGCAGCCCGAAGGCCGGCAAGAGTATCGCCAAGGGTGGCCTGGTGACGTTGACGGTGAGCATTGGAGTCACGGTGCAGCAAGTGACGATCCAGAACTTCGTCGGTATGTCACTCGCCAACGCCGAGAGCTCGGTGATAGCACAGAAACTTCTGTTCAAGCCGCTGTACGTCTCAACGGGGCCAACCGGGTCGATTCCCGGCGTGGTGCTCAACCAAACCCCGTCGGCGGGAATCAAGACGCACACCGGCGTCTACGTGATCCTCTACGTACTGTCGCCGAACGCGTCGTACCCACTTTCCTCGGTGGACGGACTGACCCAAGTGGCCGCGGGGTCGAGTCTGACGAAGCAGAGTCTCTCGCCGAGCCCGAACGTGGGCCACACCTGTTCGAATACCGTCTCGCCCGGACTCGTGGTCTCGACGCTGCCGGTCGCGGGAGCGCTCGTGACGGCGAACTCCGTGGTGCGGCTCATCGTCTCCTCGGGTCCCTGTCAGGCAATCGTGCCCAGCGTCGTTGGTGACACGGAGGGCGTGGCGACCTCGGCCCTTCAGGCTCAGGGGCTGCAGGCGAACTTCACGGCCGACCCGACGGCCGTGTGCACGCCAGGATCTCCGCAGACGGTCGCCACGCAGGATCAGTCACCTGGTTCATCGGTGACCTACGGATCGACGGTGAATCTGACGTTGTGCCAGAACACGACGCCGCAAGGATAGAGAACTATGGCGAAACCCCCATCGAAGCAGAATCCTAAGAAGTCAGTAGGGCGTTACGTGGACGCCGAAGCACGAGGGCGCGTCACCCGACGCCGCCCGAGAGGGTCCGACCACAGCCCCCACTGGTACGGCTGGCTCGTCATCGATCTCATGATCTTCGGCATGCTCGCGATCACGTTGAACTACCTTCAGGTGCTGCCTGGTTCGACCTCGTCGTGGTACCTGGTCCTGGGGCTCGTGTCGATGTTCGCCGGGTTCTATCTCGCTACTCGTTACAAGTAGCCCTCGTCGCGGCGACGGGTGAGGGCTAGCCCAGGCGTTCGATGATCGTCGCGTTCGCGAGGCCGCCGCCTTCGCACATCGTGAGCAGTCCGTAGCGCCCGCCGGTGCGCTCGAGCTCGTTGAGCAACGTGGCGCACAGTTTCGCTCCCGAGGCGCCAAGCGGGTGACCGAGCGCGATCGCGCCACCGTTCACGTTCACCTTCGCGAGATCGACCTTGTGCTCCTTCTGCCACGCCAGCACTACCGACGCGAAGGCCTCGTTGATTTCGATCAGGTCGATGTCGTCGAGTGAGAGTCCGGCGCGCTCGAGCACCTTCGTGGTCGCCGGAATGGGACCGGTGAGCATGGTCACGGGATCGACGCCGGCCAGGGCGAAGGAGTGGAACTTGGCGCGCGGCGCGTAGCCGAGTTCTCGAGCCTTCTCCTCGCTCATGATGAGCACGGCCGACGCCCCGTCGGTGATCTGTGACGAATTACCGGCCGTGACCTTGCCGTCCTCTTTGAAGGCGGGCTTCAGGCTCGCCAGCGCCTCCACGCTCGAATCGGGACGGATGCCTTCGTCACGCGTCATAACTTCGTCGGTCGCCACGCCGTCATCGTCGCGGACGTAGATCGGAACGATCTCGTGGTCGAATCGACCTTCGGCGGTGGCTCTCGCCGCGCGGCGATGGCTCTCCACGGAGAACTCGTCGAGCTCTTCGCGCGAGATGCCCCACTGGTCGGCGATCATCTCGGCGCCGATGCCTTGATTCTTCAGCCCACCCACGGACTCGTAGCGTTCGGCGACGCGCGGACCGAAGGGCCAGCCCACGTCTTTGCCAATCGACGAACCCATCGTGACGCGCGTCATCACCTCGACGCCGGCCGCGACGACGGCGTCGTAGGCGCCGGACATGACGCCCTGGGCCGCGAAGTGCAGCGCCTGTTGTGACGAGCCACATTGGCGATCGATCGTGGTGGCCGGCACGGACTCGGGCCAACCGGCCGCGAGCACCGCGCTTCTACCCACGTTGAAGGCCTGCTCACCGACCTGGGAGACACAGCCCATGATGACGTCGTCCACGAGGCTCGGGTCGAGGTTGTTCCGAGTGACGAGTGCCTTGAGTGCCTCGGACGCGAGGTCCACGGCGTGCCAGTTCTTCAGCTTGCCGTTGCGCTTTCCTCCGGGGGTGCGCACGGCGTCCACGATGACCGCGGTTGGCATTGTTCTCCTTTGGTTGAGCGAGTACTTCCCAGCGCGAAGCCTAGACGTGCCTTCGAACTATGGTCGCGAACGTGAGCGACACGCGTAAGGACCTGGATCGTTGGTTGGGCGACGGGGGTATGAACCTCATCGGTGCCGTCGGCGGCGCCTTCGAGCGTTACGGCGTCGACGGTGAGGAGCTCGGATGGGCGAGTGGCAGTTTCCGGCCGAGCGAACTGGCGTGCAACCCTCACGGCAGCGTCCAAGCCGGGGTGCACGCCCTCTTGCTGGACGCGGCGATGAACTTCGCGATCAACGCCGCTCTTCGCGGCTCCGATCGCACCAAGGCGACGATCGAGATGTCGACCGAGCTGCTTCGTCCCGCGCTCCTCGGCGGACAGTACGCACTGCGCGGCGACGTCGTGCGCCTCACGCGACACGTCGGCTTCGCCGAGGCCGTCGTCACCAACGACGAGGACAAACTGGTTAGTCGCTCGACGGGGACGTTCCTGCTGCAGCGCGGTGACTAGTGGCGCAGGACCGGTGGGTCGAGGCGTTCGCGATACCAGACGACGCCCACGACGATCGCGATGACGGCCGTGAAGAGCAGGGACACGTTGCCGGGTCCCAGGTTCAACCCTCCACGCAGGTGCGAGACCCCTAGGTAGTCCGAGAACGACGCGCCCAGTGGACGCGTCAGGATGTACGCCGCCCAGAACATGGCGATGGCGTTGAGGTGAAGGACACGGTAGCCAAATGGCGGCAGAATGAAGATGATGGCGAAGAGAACGCCCGACTTCAGGTAGCCGAGGTTGAAGCTGTAGGCCGTCATGTCACCCACGGCCGTCCCGAGCGCGAACGTCACCGTGACGGCGCTCCAGTAGAAGAGCTCGCGTCGCGTCGCGTAGATGCTGTGGATGGAGAGCGTGTGCTCCACGCGCGCCCACGTGACGAAGGTGCCCACGAGAAGGACGGCGAACAGTGCCACCGAGGCCCGGTAGGGCACGTGGAAACCCACGTGCAGGACGTCGGCGCACATCGTGCCAAAGACGCTCACCATCACGACCGCCGCCCAGTAGGTCGTGGTGAAGAAACGTGGCGCTCGAAGTTGATTCCACAGCACCACGGCGAAGACGACGCCGCCGCCCAGAACGGCCAGCTCGGGGTTGAAGCGATGAACGAAGAAGTCGGACGTCGATTCGCCCATGGCGGTGGTGAGCAGTTTGAGGAACCAGAACACGCCGTTTATCTTCGGCACTTTGCTCGATCGAAACGTTCGATGAAGGTTGAAGGGCATGTGACGGACAATTCTAGAACTTGCTTCTGCGGACCCCGTTCGTTCGATTCAGTCGAAGTCGATTGAGAGACGTGTCATCGAGAAGCGTCTGTCGAAGCGACGCATCAGCGCGTGGCGCGGTGCTCTAGCGATCGCCCCGCTCGGCCTCGCGCTCGTGTTCGATGAGTTGTTGTCGGGCGCCGTCGTCTTCGGGATCGGCGGCGGCTCGAGTCTCCTCGGCGGCGAGTGGCTCTGGATCCTTACGCGAGAAGATAGGTGCTGCCCCGGCAATTCCGAGCGAGAAGGAACCACCCGTTGCGCGCGTCTCTTGCGCTTCGGCGACCTCCTCGAGAGGATTGGCGGCCACCCGGCGAGCGTGATGTCGCCCAGGAACCTGCGACGACGAGTCCTTCTTCTTCTGGAAGATGCTAAAGATTCCCACGCTTCGAACGGTAGCGCAGAGTTCGCGCCGATGCCGAAAGGACTCTCCTCACGGGGCATCCGTCGCACTGGCACTTCACGCGAGCCACACGAAACCCTCCTCAACAGTCCCGTCAGACAGGCGGCGCGGAAGGTCGCACCGTTAGTGTTCGAGCGTGACACTCATCCTGCGACCATTCGGCCCCGCCGACGAAGGAGCGGCGCTCGCCGCAAGGTCCGAGTCCCAGGGCAGCGAATTTGGTTTTCTTCTTCTGGATTTCGACCCGCGCGGCTCCTGGTCGGATTGGACCGCTCTCATGGAGCGCTATCGCCAAGGGGTTGGTCTGCCAGAGAACCGAGTTCGCGGGGCCTTTCTCGCCGCCGACGTGGACGGTCAACTCGTGGGTAGTGCGTGGATCAGATTTGAGTTGAACGCCTTTTTCGCCGCCAGAGGAGGACACGTGGGCTACGGCGTTATCCCGGCGTTTCGGCGAAAGGGCTACGCGACCGCCATCCTGGCAGCGGCAGTTGAGATCGCCCGAGAGGAAGGCGTGAGCCCCGTCCTTGTCACCTGTGACGACTCCAACGCCGGGTCCGCCAAAGTCATTGAACGCTGTGGTGGCGTTCTCGAGGAGGTCGCGTTCGCCGACGACGGGGTCGCGTTTCGCCGCTACTGGATTTAAGGGCGCCTCTCTTTCTCGTCACGCGCGAGCGGTCAGATGGAGGACCTCGCACGTATCTAGTGGCGCCGGTTCGCTCCGACTCCGTGGTGGGGATTCGGGCGGTTGCAAGCATGCGAGGAACCAGGCGCTCGACGTTTCACCGGTCTGAGTCGCTGGCCCTGATCTGCCGGCGTCACCAGGGGTTGCGAGACCGTCCGGCTCACCCAAACGGTGGTACGCCATCACCCGCGTCGTCGGCCGTCACGGTTGAGTCATACGCCGTAGGTAAGAATCACCCCAGCGACTATGAGGGGTGATCACATGAAGCACGGACTCTTTCTCCCTCCCTTTGACGGTCTCGCCGACGTCGAGCGGATGGCCGACCTCGCGGTGCTGGCCGAGGAGGCGCGTTGGGATGGATTCTTCGTCTGGGACCACCTTCGCTACCCGGCCCCGGTGCGCGACATTCTCGACCCCTACGTCTGTCTCGCCGTCATGGCCGCGCGGACTTCGCGCATCACCCTGGGACCAATGGTGACTCCATTGATCCGCCGTCGCCCTCAGGTGTTGGCGCGTCAGGCCGTCACGCTTGACCGGCTCTCCAAGGGTCGTCTCGTGATGGGGTTTGGCCTCGGCGATGACTACCCGGACGGAGAACTCGCCTGCTTTGGGGAGTTGACCGAGGCCACCGAGCGTGGTCGGGCTTTGAACGAGGGACTCGACGTCTTTCGAGGTCTCGTCTCGGGCGAGGAAGTCGACATCACGGGAGAGTTCCATAAAGCACAGAAGGTGTCGTTCCACCCCACGGCGTACCGCGCCGACGGCATTCCACTGTGGATGGCTGGCCGGTGGCCGAACCCCGCGCCCATCCGTCGAGCTGCCCACCACCAAGGCATGATGGTGATTCAGATGACGGAGCCCGATCAGGTAACCGAGCTGAAGGCGAAGTTGAGTGACGCCGGAGCCGACCTCGACCACTTCGACATCGCCGTCTGGGGTCAGCGTGACGAAAAGATGGTGTACCGAGTGGACGAACGCTACGCACAGTGGGCGCAGGCGGGCGCCACGTGGTTCCTTACGGGGCCCGGGCCCTTCGATCTCGACTATGACGAAGTCCGCGAGTACGTGGCGGCCGGTCCTCCTCGCTCGTAGGTGACGAGAGGGTCAGATCGTTTGCGGGTTCGCTCCACAACGCTACTGTCGTGTCATGAGCAGCCCGCGGGTGCCCGGTGGGGAAGTGCACAAGCTTCCGGTAGACCTGCGCGAAGCGCTGATGGCCAACCACAGCGCACTCGACGCGTGGAAGGACATCACGCCGCTGGCCCGCAACGAGTTCATCTGCTGGGTCGAGGACGCCAAGCAGCAGAAGACCAGAGAACGGCGAATTCGCCGGACCCAGGAGGAGCTGGAGGAAGGCCAGCGTCGGCCCTGCTGCTGGCCGGGATGCACGCACCGCGAGCGCACCGGCGCCTCGCGCTTGACCGAGTGACCTACAGGGCCCGAGTGAGCGTCACCGTGGCGTTGTTCCCACTTCGACTATTGGGCGAGAAGGTCCCTGAGCTCGCGTTTCAAAACCTTGCCGATGGCGCTGCGCGGTAGCGAGTTGACTATCCGCACTTCGGAGACGCGCTGGTACTTGCCCAGCGAGTCGTTCGCGAAGTTGCGGAGCGTCTCGGCGTCGACGTCGTCTCCTGCCTTCAATACCACGAAGGCTACGGGCGTCTCACCCCACTGGTCCGAGGGCTTACCGATCACGGCCACCTCTTCGACTGCTGCGTGTTCGCTGAGGGCACTCTCCAGGTCGATCGGATAGATGTTGAAGCCGCCCGAGATGATCATGTCCTTCTTGCGCCCGACCAGCGTCACGAAGCCGTCTTCGTCGACGCTCGCGATGTCGCCGGTGCGGATGTAGCGCAGGCCGTCCGGGCTCCACCACTCCGCTTCGCGAGACGTGCCCGGCTGGTTGAGGTAGCCGTCCATCATGGTGACCGATCGCCCGACGATCTCGCCCGCCTGTCCGGGCGCAAGGATCTGGCCCTCATCATCGATAACCTTCAAGTCGGCGGAACCATCCCACGTGCCGACCGTGTGCAATTTGTCGGGGTGTTCGTGAGCGCGCAGTACGCACGCGACGCCGCCTTCGGTCATCGCGTAGATCTCAACGAGCCCACCGGGCCAGCGCGACAGTACCTCGCGCTTGAGCTCGGCGGAAAAGGGTGCCGACGTCGAAAACTTCACCTGGAAACTTGAGAGGTCGACGTCGTCGAACGCTGGCACCTCCAAGATTCGCCGATACTGCACCGGAACGAGCATCGCCACCGTCACCCGATGGCGTTCGCACAGCTCGAGGTATCCGCGGGCGTCGAACTTGGGCATCAGTACGCAGGTGGTGCCACCCGCGAGAGCCGGAAGGAGGCTGACCAGCGACGTGTTGGAGTAGAGGGGAGTGGAGATGATCGCGACGGAGTCCGGTCCGTAGGCAGGGAGAAAACCGACGATCTGTGTCCAGCGCATCCGGTGCGAATGCACGATGCCCTTGGGCGTGCCGGTGGTGCCCGATGAGTAGATGACGTTGAAGGTCTGGTCGGGATCGATCACCGTCGCCGTTGGCGTGGAGCCCTCTGGTGTCAGCCAACGAGCGAAGGGGAGGCCCTCCGCGTCACCATCGAGGGCGATTCGGCGTGCCTCTATTGCGCTGGACACTAGCGCGAGATGGCTCGAAACGTCGCCGTCACTAAAGAGGTGCGTGGCACCGCAGTCGTTAAGCATGACGACCAACTGCTCGGGCGTGGCCGACGGCGGAAGTGGTGCGACCGTCGCCCCCGCGCGCAAGCTGGCGAGAAAGAGCGCTACGTACTCGACCGAGCTCGACGCACAGATCGAGACAACGTCGCTGGGCTCGACGCCGTCGCGTTGCAAGGACGCGGCAGCGCGATCCACCAGGGCGTCGAGGTCCCCGTAGGAGATCTGGCGGTCCTCGCAGATCACCGCTGTTCGCGCCGGACGATCCGAGGCACGCATCCGGAACAGGTCATCGAGCGTTCCAAATTGCAGCGCAACGTACTCCGCGATGTCCACGTTGATCCCCTTCCAGAGGCGCTGGTCGTCGCGCGCCCCGGCCCGTCGAGGACCAATGGTGGAGTCTCCTCTAGCGCGAACTATCTGACAATAGAAGACCCGGCGCTGTGGTGGTGCCCGATGAGTTGGGTTGGCGTGGTGGGGCTAGTAAGAATCGAACTTACGACCTCGTCATTATCAGTGACGCGCTCTAACCGACTGAGCTATAGCCCCGCAGGGACACCTAATCTACACCAGCGTCAGAACCGCTTTACGAATTTGGGGGCTCCCAATACTTCGAGGACATTGACTGGCTGGCGGTACCGAGGAGCGTTCCGTCCTGGCCCCAGAGATAGCCCGTGCCTTGCGCGAAGCCCCCCGCGAGCGCGTGCATGTGGATCTCGATGAGGACCCACTGCGTTGGTTTGAGAGTCGCGACGCGAATCGTGTTGTCGAGGCTGCGCCCCATGGTGTTGCGTCCGAGTGGTTGCGTGGCCCCGCCGGAGACGAGGTCGCCGAAAATCGCGAGGGTGGCCGCCGACGGCTCCAAGTGGCTCGGCACGCGCGCCCACAGCGCCGACACCGGCGAACCGCGCGTGCCGTCGAGCTGGTCGAAGGGTCGACCGAGGGCCACCCGTGTCTCGACGTGGTTGAAGATCGAGTTGTCGAAGCGCAGGGGCATGACGCGCGTCGGGCAGTCCTCGGGCGCGGCCACGCCGGGCATCGCCATCCACGGCGTGGGAGACGTGAGTTCGCCGGTACCAAGCGCGGCGTTCACGGTCAAAATCTCTCGATCGCCAACGAAGGCGGTGGCTCGGCCCTGGGTGACGCGCTTACCCACGACCGCGAGATCGACTTTGACGAGAACCTCGGTACCTAGTTGAGCGAAGGAGAGGTAGTGCGCGGCGGCGTAGATGGTCGGGCGGGCGCTGGCTTCTTCGAGCGCGACGATGCCCGACGCCAAGCCGCAGCCGCCGAAGAGAAACTTGCCCGGCGTGATGAGGCGCTCGGTGACGTGAAAGTGCCACGTGTCGTCGCGTACCCGTTCCATCCCCAAGAACTCCTTGACGTCCACGTGGGCCGACGTTACTGGACGCGCGGACCCGATCACCGTGCTGGTGTCGGCGACGCTCGCTCGAGCGGGCAGACTTGAAAGGTGATTGACCCGCGGTTCGTCTACCTCGCGATGGCGCTCGCCGCGATCGGCGGCTACGGCTACGTCCGCGACACCCTTCGTGGTGCGACGTCACCGAATCGCGTCACGTGGTCGCTCTGGGCCCTCGAAGGTGTTCTCGCCTTCGGCGTTGAGGTGCAACAGCACGTGGGTCTCGCGTCGTGGATGACGTTGATGCTGGGACTTGTGCCCTGCGTGGTGGTGTTCGCGTCGTTCAAGAATTCGCACAGCGTGTGGAAGATCGGTGCCTTCGACATTTTCTGCGGGTCGATCTCTCTCGCGGGGCTGGCCTTTTGGGCTTTCGTCAACGAACCCACGATCGCGCTGATCTCCTTCGTCTGCGCCGATCAGGTCGCGGCCCTGCCCACACTTCGAAAGTCCTGGCTCGCGCCGGACACCGAGTCGCCCTGGGCCTTCGTGATGGGGTGTTTCAACTGCGCCATCACGATCTTGACCCTTAGGGTCTTCACCACCGAGGGCGCGCTCTTTCCGGGGTGCATCGTCGTGACCGACTTCTTGTTGTCCGTCATGATCATGACCAAAGTGGGTCCGCGCTTTCGTGGCGAATCGGTCGTGGCGTCGACGGCGACGTCCTAGCCCCGTCGGGCCAGCGCGGGCGAGGGCTGGACTCGAGGCGCGCGGGGCGTTACCGTGGCGTCGTGGCCGTGCTGTTGCCCTTCCACCCGCATCCGTTCGTGGTGACTCTCATCGTCGCGGCCGGTGTGGCACACCACTTTCTCGTTTCCTCGCCGCGACAACGCTCGCTCGCTCGCTACGCCCTGGTCGCCCTGGCGCTCGTGACGTTATGGCCCGTCGGCGACGTCGCCGCGAAGGTGTCGTTGAGTGTCGCCACCGCGCAGCGCCTCGTCATCATGCTGCTCGTCGCGCCGCTGTTGTTGCTGAGTCTGCCCACCACGGCGTTGGCGCGGCTCACTCGACCGATACCCGTGGACTTCCTCGTTCGAAAGCTCGCGCACCCCGGACTCGCGATCGTCGTCGTCACGTTGGTCGGCACCGCGACGCTGATCGCGCCTGTCGTCGACTGGGGGGCGCGTAGCGACGTCGCGAGGGATCTGATCCTCATCGTGGTCCTCTGTATCGGCGTACTGCTCTGGGTACCGGCGCTCGCCGTGATGCCCGGGACGCGTCGACTCTCTCCGATGGGGCGCGCGGGCTACGTCTTTGGCTCGGCGCTGGTGGTGACGAGTCTCTCGTTCGTGTGGATCTTCGCGCGTCACCCCTTGTACCCGGGCCTGCACGGCCAGTACGCGCTGTTGCGCATGACGCCCCTGTTCGACCAGCAGCTCGCCGGTTTCGTCGCCAAATTCGGGTGCTACCTGCCGATGTGGTGGGTGGCGTTCGTCATCTTCGCCCACGCCGACGACCAGGGGGTCGCGCTCGAAGAGACGCCACTGCACTGGGCCGACGTCGAACGCGCACTTCTTCGCGTCGATCGCCAGCACGCGCGCGCGATCGCGCGCCAGCGCCCACTGCGGTGAGGTCTTTGGTAGAATGGACTTCCCGCGGGGATGTAGCTCAGTTGGTAGAGCGCGGGCTTTGCAAGCCTGAGGTCGTGGGTTCGATCCCCATCGTCTCCACTGATTCTCTCATCGAGTCACTCTCATCGAGTCAGGCATAAAATATTTTGACATCTCAACGTCGTTGAAAATGGTGGATGAAACTAAACCTTTTCACCGCGCAGACATGCATCGCTAACTCCCAGCCCTGGTACATAACGTGCGGGCCGATGCCGGCGAAGTGACGTCAACCCGTCAGCGCAACATGCTCGGCGACGGTCCGGAAACGAAAGTGCCGCGTCCGGACACGGGTGCGTCAAACCTGACTGTTGCCTCGACAACGGTGCCCTGCCCGGGGGCCGAACGCAGATCGAGGTGACCCCCGAGCAGCCTGGCACGCTCGCGCATTCCGAGCAGGCCAAGATGCTCCGAACCGTGGTCGCCGACACTCTCGAGTTTAAAGCCGTGGCCATCGTCGGCGACGGAGAGTACGAGCTCATCGGGCCCAAACGTCACGGTCACTAACAGGTGTCTAGCATCGGCGTGGCGAAACGCGTTTCGTACAGCCTCTTGCGCAATGCGAAAGAAGCCGAGTTCGATCTCGGAGGTCAGGCGAACCCCGGTTCCGACGACCGTGAGTTCGGTACTCGGCTCGCCGTCGTCCTCAATGTTGGCCAAGAGACTCGAAAGTGCAGCAACGAGTCCGAGTCGGTCAAGGGTCGGCGGACGCAGGTCGGACGCGAGGATCCGCAAGCGGGCCGCGGCGTCGAGTGCCTGGTCGTGGGCGTCTCTCAGACCGACGGCCACGGTGCCAGGGACTCCCTCGACCTCCCCGAGACTCTCGAGGCGTCGAGCCAAGAGCAAGAAGAGCTGGAGTGGCTCGTCATGCAACTCGCGGGCCAATCGGCGACGTTGATCTTCTTCCGTTTGAACTACCAACTGCGCGTAGCGAGTGGCGCGACGTCCCTCGTTTCGCTCTTCGGTGACGTCTTCGAAGACCACCTGAGTCGATAGGTCACCCACGCCCGATGGTAGGGCCACGACGTCGAGCCGATAGTCATGACCGTTTGGCAGAAAGAACACTCGCCCGACTTGCTCTTCGATAGTGGTCTCCCCGTCGAAGAGCGACGCCCCCGACTTGCCGACAACTTCTTCACCGAGTAACGCCTTCGCGGCGGGATTGGCTTCCGCCACGGTGTCGTTAACGTCGAGGACAAGTATCGGAGAACGATTGTTCTCGAAGAGTCGGTGGTAGCGGGCCCCGAGCGCGAGGGACTGAGCCGTCGTTTCCTCGACTCGGGCGTGCGCGAAGCGCTCGGCGTCGATGCGTCGGCCGAAGACGAAGGCCACGATGACGATGAGCGCAAGATCGACCAGATCGCCGCCAACGTGTCCTCGGTCGTTGCGCAAGAACAAGTCGGGTAGCCACAACAGGACCGCCCAGACAGCGGTGGCCGCCGCACCCGCCAGCGCGTAACGCAGCGCTGCGTAGCCCACCGGGAGGATCAGCAGGGCGACGGGAAGACCGGAGGGGAACGCCCCCGTGTCGGATGAGACGTGCAAGTCGAGGAAGAGATGAAGTCCTGCGATGAGCACCACCATCGACTGAATGACCCAAAAGCGCACCTCACGAACCGGCGGATGCACTGCCAGACGAAGGAGGGCCCTGGAATCAGTTCGCGTGGTGAGAGTTGCCACGATCCTCCGGTACGACGAGCCGACTGGTGAGCGCGTAGGCCACCGCCTCCGTCCTTGACTGCACGCCCAGCTTGGCGAGCACGCTCGAGACGTGGCCCTCGACGGTGCGCAACCCAAGTCCGAGATGAGACGCGATCTGCTTGTTGGACCGGCCCCGCGCGAGTAGTTCGAGCACGTCAGTCTCGCGCGGTGTAAGGGCGCCGACTTTCGCAGAATCCTTTTGCAACCGCCGAGTGAGCCGACTCGAGACCGCCCGATCCAGCACGAACACCCCGTCGGCCACGGACCGCACGGCGTCGACGAGCTCTCTCGCCGACGCGGTCTTCAGTAAGTAGCCACCGACGCCAATCTCTAGGGCCTCGGCGACGTACGCGTAGTCATCGTACGCACTCAAGATGAGCACTCGCGTCATGGGAAGTGACACCGCGACTAACCGTGTCAGATCGAGCCCGCTCATCCCCGGCAGGTTGACGTCGACGAGCGCTACGTCGGGACGGAGTAGTTCCAGTACGCCCAGCGCCTCCTCGCCGGAGCCGGCCTGGCCAACCACCTCGAGGTCAGGTGTCTGCTTGAGGAGTTGGACGGTGCCTTCACGCACCAGCGCGTGATCGTCCACGATGACCACGCGCACCGGTGACGTCGCTAACTGGTCCGTCACTTCGAAGGGAGCCGAAGAGGTAGGACCTGTTCGATCCCCCTCTGCGGGCGCGTCTTCATCCATGTGATCGAGTCTGGTCCACGGGCGCGCGGCACGCCAACCTGGGTTTACGACTACTCCGTGGAGTTACGTGAGCGCACCCGTGGGATCTGGGGTTCTTGCACCGCGCTATCCGGGTTCCAATTCACCACGATCTGGTTCAAGATGAAAGCATGGGTGGAATAGTTGGCGTCATGCTTGGCGCGCTCGTTCTGATTTCCTTCGTCGCGCTGGCGCTGTACGTGCTCGCGGGCGTGGCCGTGTGCGCCTCGACGCTGCGCCGCGCCCACCGGGACCGCGAGCTGGCGAACGATCTCGACCAAACCCTCACCGAGGTCCTCGGGCCGAGGACGCCGTCGACTCCAGTGACTCACGGTTCCGCACGCCCAGTTCGACCCGTCTGAGTACTCGGTACGCTGCCCGTGTTCTAAGGTTCATCTCCTCGGCTCACTGACGAGCCCGTCCAACGCCGGTCCTTCGTAGCGACGAACTACGCCTCTATCAGCTATGAAAGGCTCCCCAGTACCCCAAAGGAGTCGTTCCCCACGGGCGCTCGGACCTGGGTTTAGACGTTGCGCGTCGCTTGTTCTCTCCGCGCCCACGACGTGGGGGGCCTCCTCGGGTGACCGACACCCTCGTGATCCGTTAACCGAGGCGACGCGACGCGAGCCGCTCTCGCGCTCTCCTCGATCTAAGGCGTCCGTGATCAGGACTTCCGATCCTGTGCCGAATTACCAAAAAGAGAAGCCCGGATGAAGTTGACATAGTACGGTCCACGTGATAGTACGTAACTAAAGGCGTAGTAGTACGGTAGTAGGTCAAGTGACTTACTACACATGAGCAAGGGGGTGTGCACATGACGATAAAGGTCGACGATCGAGAACCGCATCTGACGGACCCAGTCGCCGTGGCGATTCGCCTGCGCGCGCCCGAGCGCGAAGGCATCGCCGAGCGTTTTGACGCTTCGGACCCCTCCCCGGGACTCGACGTTGCGCGCAACCCGCGCGTCGCGCGCCTCCTGCGCAACCGCAAGTTCCAATTCTTCCTGATCATGCCGAACCAGATCATTTTCTGGACGGTAATCTTCGTTGGCCTCTTGGGCACGGCCGTGCCGGGCCTCAACTTCGGCGCCGCGATCACCTGGTACGTCTGGTTCGCCTTGGTCTTCGTGATGATGGTCGTGGTGGGCCGTGCCTGGTGCGCGATGTGCCCCTTTGGTGGCTTCGCCGAGTGGATCCAGCGACGCTCCTTCTTCCAGCGCACCCAAAAGACCTTGGGCCTCGGCCGCAAATTCCCCGAACCCCTGGCTCGTCTCGGCTTCGTACTCCCGGTTGCGTCCTTTCTCTTGCTCACCTGGATCGAGGAGTACTTCAACATCGCGGCACCAGGGAATCCAGCGTCGACGAGCTTCATGGTGATCGGCATCGTCGCCACGGCACTCGTCTTCTTCCTCGTATTCGAGCGGCGGACCTTCTGTCGCTACATCTGCCCTTTGACCTCGGTCATCGGAACGATCGGCTCGATGGGTTCCGTGGCAGGCTTCCGCACCCGCGATCGCGACGTGTGCGTCAGTTGCAAGACCAAGGACTGCATGCGTGGCGGGACCGACGGCTTTGGCTGCCCGTGGTACACGTGGCCGGCTAGCTCGGACTCAAACCTGTACTGCGGGTTGTGCACTGAGTGCTTTAAGTCCTGTCCAGAGGACAACATCGGACTGTTCCTCCAGAAGCCACTCACTTCCGTCGTCGCACCCCAGCGCCGTCGCGCCGACGTGGCGTGGGCGGTGACGCTCCTGTGGGGCCTCGTCCTCTTCCAGCAGATCAACGCCACCAACGGCTTTGCCAAGGTCGACAACTGGCTGAACGGCCAACTCCACTTTCCCCACTACCCCGACCCCGTTGACTACCTGGGGGGCATCGCCCTCCTGGCGCTCGCCACTGCCGGAGTGATCTGGGTCATCGGAGCGCTCAGTGCCCGCCGCGACCTTGAGTTCGCCCGCCCGGGCAACTTCATGGAGAAGGGCTCGCGGTTCCGGGCCTACTTTGTCCCGCTCTCGTACGGGCTCATCCCCATCGTCGGAGCCGACTACTTCGCTCGCCAGCTGCCGAAGTTCTTTCAGTACTCACCGCGGGTCATTCCTGCGGCCAGCCACATCTTCGGCTTCTCCTCCACCCGCTCGCCGCTCTACTCCTTCGCGATCGCCACCAACGGCTGGATTGTCGTTATCCAAGTCGCGATAGTGGCACTTGGCACCCTGGCCGCCCTGTGGAGCACCTGGCGAATAACCGGACGGGAATTGAGCTCAATAAGCCGAAGCGCCGTGGGCGTGCGCCTCGCGACGCTCGGCCTCGTCCTCGGATGCGGCGCCGCAGCGGCCATCTTGTATCTCATCATGCACGCGGCGGACTAGGTAAGGAGACCCCTGATGACGAGGAGCGAGATGTTGACCAAGGTCGCGCCCACCGAACCCCACGTCCAGGTCCTCACCGACCGCTGCGCAGGATGTCAGGAGTGCGTGATCCGTTGCCCGAGCGGGGCGCTGTCGATGGACACGAAACGCTGGGTAGCAGTCGCCGAGGACAGCCTTTGCGTAGGGTGTCGCCAGTGCGAACGCACCTGTCCCTTCTCGGCCATCGTCGTCGACGGGCCGATGCTCGTTGAACCCCGCGTCGAGCCTGAACCGGTCCACCCCATCCGTCTGCTCGGCGACATCAGTGAGATCCGATCGGGATTCGTTGGTTGGACCGAGGTGATCGCCGAGGCCGAGCGCTGTCTCCAGTGTCCGGACCCGACCTGCGTTCGGGGCTGTCCCGCCCACAACGACATCCCCAACTTCATAGCGGCGCTGAAAGAACGAGATCTCGAGAGCGCGCACGCGGTTCTGCGGCGTACCTCGGTACTCCCGGACATCTGCTCGCGCGTCTGCAACCAAGCTGCCCAGTGCGAGGGCGCGTGCAGTTGGTCGCTCGCGGGCGGCGTCCCCGTCTCCATCGGTCGCCTCGAACGATTCATCGTCGACAACTGGGACGTCGCGCCACCCACCAGGTCTTCCATGGTCGGCGAGTTGTCGGTGGGGATCGTTGGCTCGGGTCCCGCCGGCGCCGGCGCGGCCTGGGATCTGCTCGAGGCGGGTGCCTCGGTCACCGTCTACGAGAGGGACGCCACACCGGGCGGTCTCTGCGCCTGGGGGATACCCGACTTCACCTTGGGCGAAGAGATTGCAAGGCGCCCATGGGATCAGCTGCGCCAAGCCGGACTGGATCTACGCTGCGGCACCGAAGTCCGCCCGGAGGACCTCGACGGACTTCTAAGCACGCACGACGCGGTGATCGTAGCGAACGGGGCCGGCATTCCGCTTCGCCTCCCCGTACCCGGCGCGGACCTCGAGGGCGTCATTGACGCGACGACCTTCTTGAAGGGAGCGAGGACCGCCCTCGAGCCCGGAGGTGATCCGGGAGAGTTCCGCGTCACGCTCGGGCTCAAGGCCCTCGACGAGACACGGACGGACCACGTGCTGGTCCTTGGTGCGGGCAATACGGCCATGGACGTCGCGCGCACCGCGCGGCGCTTGGGCATGCAAGCCACGTGCATTGACTGGCTCGACGAGCGCTTCGCCCTCGCACGACCCGACGAGCTGAGCGAGGCGCGCGACGAAGGGGTCGTGGTGCGCTTCACGCGCACACTTACGACGCTGCGCGGTACGGGCCGGGTGGCCCGCGCCGAGCTCGCGCGCACTACCCAGGACCGTGCAGAGCGAAGTCCCAAGGTCCTCTCGAAGGATTTGGAGGAACTAGAGGTCGACCTCGTCGTGATGGCCATGGGCTATCGCCTCGATCCGGCGTTCGCCGACGTCCTCGCGGGTACGCCGGTTCGAAAAGTGACCTCCGGAGTGCCAGATCGGCGTTGGACGGCCAGCGGCGTCCTCGCCAACCGGGCGTCCGCCTTCGCCAACCACAACGACGTGGGCACGTTGGCTCTCGGTCGCGAAGTCGGGCTCTGGGCGGCCGCCCTGCCGGTGAGTCAACGCCTGTGGGTCGTCGGAGACGCACTGACCGGACCGGCCACGGTCGTTGAGGCCATGGCCCAGGGTCGGCGCGCCGCCGCCGCCATTCTCGATGCCCGACCGGCACGGCCGAGCCGCGAGGACGGTGCGCAGTGGAGCGGACCACTACGGGTACTCATCTGCTACGAGAGCGTCGGCGGCACTACCGCGCGCGCGGCGCAAGCAATCGCGGACGGCTACTCGGGACGAGGTCTCGTCACCCAGATACTGCCGATCGCCAAAGTGGGTGCCGCAGAACTGGCGAGCACTGACATGGTGGTCGTGGGTAGTTGGGTCGAAGGTTTCGTCGTGGCTGGCGTCGGCCCGGCCAAGGCGATGCGAAAGTGGCTGGCCGGGCTGCCTCGGCTCGGGGGTAAGCCTGTCGCCATCTTCTGTACCTTTGGCGTAGCCCCCAAAGGCACCCTCCGTATGATGCGCCGCGCGCTACAGGAGAAGGGTGCGATCGTCGTCGCCCAGGCGGCGTTCGGACCAAAGGAACTCGATCCAAAGTCGGGCGTCTTCGGACCAAGAGCGTTTGGCGAGGGACTCACCCGTCTCGTCACCACCGACGAGACGATGAAGGTGCCCGTCGACTAGCGCTGGCCGGTGATCCCAAGAAGGGGGGGTGGATCCGATGGAAGAGAGTCCTTGCTACCGACGCAAGCTCGCCCGTACCTATCTGCGACTGTTCCGACCGTTCGCCCCTCGGGGCCGTCGGCGTTCCAAGTTCGACCAAATGACGGCACGATGGTGGACCCGCATCGACGTGATCGCGTATCGACACCTCGGCGTCAGTCTCGGCGTCAAGGCCCTCGGAGTCAGCGACGTACTGTTGCTGCGCACCCGGGGCCGCGTGAGCGGCCAGGTGCGAGAGGTGCTCGTTGCCTACGTGGAGATCGACCAGGTTCCGTTCATCTGCGCCGCCAACGCGGGCTCCGATCGAGCTCCGGCCTGGTACCTGAACCTGCGCACCGGGGGACCGGTCGAAATTGAACGACACGGACGCCGCGAGACGGTCCGCGCCCTGGTCCTCAACACCGGCGAACGCGAACGGATCTTCGAAGCGGTCTATCGAGCGTTTCCTCACGTGCGTCTCTACCTCGCGACGACGAACCGCCCCTTCCCCGTCGTGCGCCTCGAACGCGTCGACGCCCCCCACGACGACGCTGCGTACCACTCGCTGGCGATGGTCGGAGGTGGTCAGGGGTCGACGAACTCTCGCCAACGCGTTGTCTGAAAGTAGAACTCGGCACACTCGCGTCACTCAACAACGTGGTCGCTGGCGCGAGCAGCGATCGGCGTCAGACGTGACTGTTCACGGCGGGGGGTGTCGGAGGATCCTCGCTCGACGAAGCGATCGGGCCGGCGACGAGTTGGTGCTCAACGTCGAGCGGCGATTCATCTTTCGATCCGACGGAACGCTGCACGGACTCCTCTTCGAGGTCATGGGCGAGGCGACGTAGGAGCGAACGGATCGTCGAGTGCGCGACGCGGGCGAGCAACACGTCGTCGAGCGCTTGGCCCGCACGCCCAAGTGGTGGGCGATAGCGACCCGCAAGGTCTACCTGGGAACGAGCGGGATCGAGAGCCGAAACGCGCAACTCACCTTCGAAGCGTGGAAAGAGCCCCGACGGACCGGTCGCTTCCCACTTCACCGGGATGACGAGATCCTCGTTGGTCCCCGTAGGCGTCCCGAGGTGGACGGCAACGACCTTGCCTAGCCAGGTCGGTCCACCTGGTCCAATTCGTACGAGCACCGCTTCGTTCTCGGCGTGCGCCGCGTCCACGTGGGGAACAATCCACGAATTTCCCGCCCGAAGTCTCTGCGCCACGGCTGGCGCCCCTAGTTCAACCTGCACCGAATCAGCAACCGCCACGCTGAGCGTGTGTTGGCGGTGGTCCTCGCCGGAGACCAGATAGGTTCCCGCCTCGATGGCCCGGTCCCTCTCGACCAGGTCGGCAAGACTCGTCGCGGCGAGCACCGTTCGAAGGGCCGTCGTCGCGGTGGACCAGGTCTCGTGCAGCGGGCATACCGACTCCCAATGACACGGACCATCACCGAGCACACACTTCTCGGGAGCGAGCGGCCCTTCAGCGGCTTCGACGACCTCGAGAAGACTCACCGCTTCGGGTGGTCGCGAAAGGCTATAGCCACCTTGCGTGCCAAAGAAGGAGCTCGCGAGTCCGGCTTTAGCGAGATCTCCAAGGATCTGCGAGACATAGGTTCGCGGCACCCCCATCTCTGAAGAGACCTGACGTAACTTCTTCGGTACGCCTGACTCGTAGCATTTGGCGAGACAGAGTGCCGAGCGCACGACGTAGTCCGCCCGCTTTGAGAGTCCCAGATTCATCACGCTAGTTTAGCGGTCAACTCAACGTTGGGTTAGGTGATATTGGTTTCACCTGATTTGATTCATCTCACTTTCTCACGGAATCGGATCGACCTCGAGGGGCCCGAGACCATCGAAGGTCACGTATTCTTTGGCGCGCGTGAATGGTCGCCAAGTGGTCCTGATCCGGCAATCTTGAGGGTGAAACGACGCTCACGGGAGCTCCGCGGTAACGAGACCGTCCAGGCGCTCGAGCGACTTCACCATGTCACGCCGGGTCCGCGAGGCGGCCAAGTGGCGCAGGAGCACGCGGAGCCTATCGTGTGATAGGTCCCAGGTCTCTCGCACGAGCGTCCCAGCGTCGACAGGCTCGAGTTCGTAGCGCCAAATTCGGCCGAAGAACCGCGCGCCGCGCCCGTTGGCTGGCTTCGGAGCCCACGCGATCCGCCGTCTTTCGTCGAACTCAGTGACGGTGCTGGTCATTCCATAACCTATGAACCGGTGCATGTCCATAGTGAAGGACGCCCCCTGCGTGAGTCGGGTTGGCGCATCGGGTCGGGGTTGTCGAAGTGTCCCTGAACCGTCGACCTCGGGGTGACGGCGGGGATCGGCGAGCACCTCGAAGATCGCTGCAGCCGGCGCGGGAATTACTCGCTCGACGGAGAGAACGTCGCGAGCATTGGTCATATCGCCAAAGTACTTCAGATCCAATGGGAGAACGCCACGCTCGAGGGCCGACTCAAGGCGTCCGAGCTCGACACGTTAGACCCGACACGGAATCCCAATGCTGACGCGCACTACGTGAATCACCCGAGGTCCGCGATGACAGTCGTGCTTCAGCGTCTCGGTGAATCGCAGGTCGAACGCCGATCCACCGGCGCTCTGACAACGAACGGTGTCGTCGCCATTGATTGAGCACGTCACGACGAGCCGTGGCTACTCCTCGGCGGATCCCTGGTAGTGCTCTCGCCATATGACTCGGTAGATTCGGGTCTTTCGCGGTATCGAACGCAGCCCTGGGATAAAGGGCACGAGCAGCAACACGACCGACAGCGCCATCATGAGCCCCCACACCAGGACGTCCGCGTTGGCGCTGGAGTTAAAGGGCGGAATCTGGTACCAGAAGGTGTACAGCCACAGCCACGCCTGGCCGGGGTAGTTGCCCAACTCGTTCATCATGCCCCACTGGTCACCCGAGAGGTGTTGGTGCTGAGCCAGATTCGAAAGGTAACTACCGTCAGCCAAGAACAAGAGGGGCAACGTGAAGTTAGTGGTGTAGAACTCGGACTGCGTGACGAGCGCCTGGTCCAAAGCACCGGTTTGAGCCATCTGGGTGAGATCGTTGATGAAGACGGGAACGGGACCGGCGTTGTTGGCGCTCACCGTGACCTGTCCGTTGACGACCTTGAGGTTCGCTGACGCCTTGGTGTAGTCCTTGAGCCACAGGGCCCTCGTGCTGGCAGAGGCCTTCGACCACTGCCGCAAGTCGGCCGTCAGGACGGGCTGGTCGGGCAGTGACTTCAAGGGGTTGATCACGAAGTCGCGCACGGTGTTGACCGGGACGCGCGCGCCGACCCACTTGGCGAGCTCGAGGGGTCCTAACTTCTGTCCTACGGAGGCGTTGTTGTAGGGAGCGCCGTACATCGCAGAACCCGACGTCTGATTCAACTCACTGAGAGCCGTCACCGCAAAGTCCACCGGCGTGGCGTTCGACCACGTCTTGATCGTGACGGCGGGCTCGTCCGGCGAGCCAAAGACGACGGCGAAGACCAGTGTGAGCAGGCCCACCACGACAAGGGCAATCGTGCCCTCTTTGATGATGTCGTAGGGACTGTGGCCACCTTTCCACGGGGCCACGTCGACGTCGGGGCGAAAACGCTTCGTTCTCACGCGTTCACCTCGACGTGCTCTTCAAATGGTGGGACGACGCCCTTGATTCGCACCAGTAGCACGTGCAGTGCGGTGAGGACAACGGCCGCTAGCGGTAAGAGCAGGATGTGCCACATCAACATCTGGCCCATGTTCAGGACGTTGAAGTACGCGCCCGCCCCGGTGGCGTTGATGCCGTCCTTGGCTTGAGTGGAGATCCACTGCGAGTCGAAGTTGGTCTGACTGACGTAGCCCGTGAAGGCGGCCGCGATCGACGTCAAGAAGGTCACGACGCCGGTCATCCACGTTAGGGCGCGGCCTCCGCGCCACGCGGCCATGAAGTACTTGCCCCAAAGGTGCACGACCATGGCGAAGAAGAAGATCTCCACGCTCCACAAGTGCAGCGAGTTCACGAAGTGGCCCACCGACGAGGTGTGCCACCACTGGGGACCGCGCAGCGCGAGCAGCGATCCCGACGCGATGACGACGACCAGCGCCGACAGCGTCGTGACGCCAAAGACGTAGATCCACGACGAGACGTAGGTCGGTTGCGTGTCGGGGAGCAGCTTTTCGGGGGGAAGAAGGTGCACGAACCGTCGACGAAGACGGGTCGTCCATTGACGTTCGATCTCGGTGTAGCTCATTGGTTCTCCTTACGCCGGCGTCGACCGGGGAACGGGGCGACAAGGGCCGTGATGAACGTGGCCACCATCAACACGATCACGATGAAGTTGGCCACGCTGATCTCGATGAAGTGCCAGTGCAAGTAGTGCCCCAGCGTGTCGAGGGGTAGGAGCGCCGCAACATGCGTGAATGGCATTGTTACTCCCTTCGGTTGTCTTGTCTCAAGCATCACACGTTCGAGAAGACGAGGGCTAGGGCCAAAGGTCCCAAAATCCCGGCGGGACCAAATGGACCGCTCACGTACGAGTCGACGCGTCGTGCGCGAGAACCGTCGCGCCGGAGTCCTCGTTCGCACTCAGGAGATCGAACCCCCTCGAACCCCAGAGGTCGAGAAAACGCGAGGCCCCGAGCGTGGGCGAAACCCGTCGTCGTCGTCGTGGACGAGCTTCTCGAGCGTCACGGTGCTGACACCGGCCCGCGCCAAGCTCGCGCCGGATGGTGGCGGCGGTCGAGACGTCTTTCGCCACGGTCTCCACGACGGGAATCTCGTGGAGACCGCCGAGAGTCCGCGTGGTCGCAACGGGCGCGAGCGTCCTCGCACTGACGCGCGGCCGACCGCCTAGGGATGGAGACCTTCCTCATGGGAAACGTGCGTGGCCGGTTCGAGCTGAAAGGTCGCGTGCTCGATCGCGAAGTGTTCCGTGAGACATTGTTGAAGCGCGTCGAGGATGCGCGGTGCGTGACCACTGTCGAAACAGCCGTCCTCGACGACCACGTGGGCGCTGAGGGTGAGGAGATCCGACGCCACCGTCCAGGCGTGAAGGTCGTGAACGTCGAGCACGTGGTCGACGTGGGCGAGATGCTCGCGCACGTCGACGAGGTTGAGGTTGTCCGGCGTCCCTTGAAGGAGGATCCTTCCGGCGTCGCGCAAGAGTCCCCACGCCGAGCGTGCCATGAGCGCGACCACGAAAAGTGAGGCGACGGCGTCGGCCCGTTCCCAACCCGAGAGGATGATGACGACGCCAGCGATGGCCGTTCCGATGAAGGCGTAGAGGTCGGTCAGCACGTGCTGATAGGCGCCACGGACGTTGAGGTTCCGGCGATCGGCCTTCGCGAGGACGTAGGCCGCCGCCACGTTGACGAGGGCCCCCACGATCGCCACCACCAACACGAGTCCGCCGGCGACGTGGTGGGGCGTGATGAGTCGTTGGACGGCCTCGACCGCGATGAGGAGTCCGACGGCGACGAGCGTGACGCCGTTCGCGGCCGCACTGAGGATTTCGGCGCGCTTGAGGCCGAAACTCCAACGTCCTTCGGCGGGGCGCCTGGCCAGACGAAGCGCCCAGGCGCTCATGGCGAGCGCGGATACGTCACTCAACATGTGGCCGGCGTCGGCGAAGAGGGCGAGCGACGTGCCAAGAATCGCCGCCACCACTTCGCCCACGAGGAAGATTGAGATGAGTACCAACGCGCCCAGCACGTAGCGGACGTCACCGTCGCGGGTCATCGCGTGGGCGTGGGACCTCCCCTCAGTCACGAGGAGCACCGCTGCTTCGCCGTGGCGCGAGATGTCGCATTGCTTCATTGTCGCACGGTGCCCACGATCGAAAGCGACGAGCGCGGCCCTGGGGTCGACGCCGGGTCGTAGGAACTACGGCGCTGGCGTCACGGCGACGGGGGACCTCTTGGTTCCGGGTTCGCGATCGCGAGCGCTTTGGCGAACGTTGAACTGCGTGAGGCCAATGGTGAGGGAGACGGCGCCGGCCACGTGGATCTCCACCAGCCACGCGGGGACGTGCGTGAGGTACTGCGTCGCGCCGATGGCCGCTTGGACCAATGAGATGAACACGAGACGTCGCACGCCGAGCTTGAGAGGCGTCGGCGCGTCACCCTTCCAGATGGCGAGCAAGAGTCCGACGACGAGGCCGATGAAGAGCATCGCGGCGAGTGAGTGGACCCAGGCGGCCGACGAGAACGCGAACGGTAGTCGTCGCGCGACGAGCTGGCCCTGGAAGTTTCCGGCGTGGGGTCCCGAACCCGTCGTCGCCGTTCCGGTCACGACGAGGACGACGAAGGGAATCCACAGCGCACGCGCGAGAGCGCGAAAGTAGGGATCGCGCACGTCGCTGCGGGCGCCATCACCGTAGCGATACTTCGAGTGGTGATAGAGCAGCGCCCCCACGACCACCAACGCCAAACTGAGGAGCAGGTGCAGCGAGACCAGGTAGGGATTGAGCTTCGAGTACACGACGAGGGCGCCCAGCACCGCGTCGGCGACGACACCGAGCACCAAGAACCCCGACAGCATCAAGAGGTCACGGCGCCGGTGTTCGCGCCAGAGCGCCGCGAGGAACGTCAGGCCAATGATGACCACGAGCGAGATGGTGACCAAGCGATTGCCGAACTCGATCTTGGAGTGAATGCTCGACGAACTGACGATTTTATGCTTAAAGCAGGTGGGCCAGTCCGGGCAACCCAGGCCCGAACCCGTGAGACGAACGGCCGCACCGGTGAGAACGATGACGATCATGGAGAGGAACGACGCGAGGGCGAACCAGCGAAACACTGGACCCGTCACACGGCGGGGAAGCGAGGCGGGCACCGTCCTAGCCTAGGGAATGGCGGGCCTCGTAGAGTATCCCCTGTGACCGTTTCCGCGCCTTCGTCTTTTTCAACGAGCGACGTCCTCCGGGGCTACCTGGCTCTGACGAAGCCGCGCATCATCGAACTCCTTCTCGTGACGACCGTGCCCACGATGATCGTGGCGGCGAACGGCTTCCCGAGACTGTGGCTGATCGTGGTGACCCTCGTCGGGGGCACGTTCGCCGCGGGCGGCGCCAACGCCTTCAACATGGTGATCGATCGCGATATCGACGCGATCATGGAGCGCACGAAGAGGCGTCCCCTGGTGACGGGCGTGATGTCGGCGCGCTCCGCCGCCCTCTTCGCCGGTGCCCTCGAGGTCCTCGCCTTCGTCATTCTCGCGATCTGGGTCAACGAACTCTCCGCGTGGTTGGCGATGTCGGCGACGGCGTTCTACGTCGTCGTCTACACGATGATCTTGAAGCGCCGCTCGAAGCAGAACATCGTCATCGGCGGCGCGGCGGGCGCGGTGCCGGTGTTGATCGGCTGGACGGCCGTGACCAACTCTCTGGGTTGGACGCCGGTGCTGCTCTTCCTCGTCATCTTCATCTGGACGCCCCCGCACTTCTGGGCCCTCGCCGTTCGCTACCGCGACGACTACGAGGCGGCGAACGTACCGATGATGCCCGTCGTGACGTCGCTACGACGTACGACGCTCGAGATTCTCGTCTACACGGTCGTGATGTGGGCGCTCACGCTGATGATTGGACCGAGCGCGCACCTCGGCTGGGTCTACGCGGTGTCGGCCACGGTGCTCGGTGCGATGTTCACCTTCTACGCGCTTCGTCTCTACCGGCACGCCCTCGTGGGTAAGGCCAACGTCGCCGAAGCGATGCGGCTCTTCCACTTCTCCATCACGTACCTTTCGGCTCTGTTCATCTTGATGGCAGTTGACGTCCTTGTCCGCAACCACTGAGCCCCCCAAGGCACGACGATCTCGGACGTTGATCATCACCGCGGGCGCCGTCGCGGCGGTCGCCCTGATTACCGTGGTCTCCATACTCACCGGAGGCTCGCCGACGAGTCCGTCAACGAATCAGCTGGTCGGAAAGGACATGAAGAGCTTCACGCTGGCTGGCCTCAACGGGGGGAACGTGACGGCGCCCTGGGTGTCGGGTCACGCCAGCGTCTTGATCTTCTTCGCGAGTTACTGCGGCCCCTGTAAGCGGGAGATGCCCAAGATCGCGAAGTACATCCGTACGCATAGTCCAACGCCCGTCGACGTCGTGGCCGTTGACGCCATCGACGTGCGTTCGTCCGCCCAGACCATGGTCAAGAAGGACGGTGTCACGTTTCCGGTCGCGTTCGACCCCAACGGCACGGTCACGACGGGGATATTCGGCTTTGGTGCGGTTCCCGAAAGCGTCTTCCTGAACGCGAAAGGCGTCGTCACCAACGTCTACTTCGGCGCGATTCCGAAGAAGAATCTGGTCAGTGGCATCAAGCTGCTGAAATCGGCCTAGTCGAAGCGAAACGTACGCGCGGCCAGTAGCGGCGCGGCGACCGCCCAGAGGCTGAGCGACAGCCAGTCGGCCACGCTCGGGGCTAGACCGTGACCGAGGACACGGTGCAGTGCTTCGGCCATCGCGCCCGAGGGAAGTGCGATCACGATTCGTCGAATGACGGTCGGCATTGACGTGAGGGGCACGACGATGCCCGACAGCAAGAGCAAAACGAGGTAGAGACCATTACTCGCCGCGAGGTTCACTTCCGCGCGAAGACGTCCCGCGAGGGCGAGACCGATGCCCGCGCTCCCGGCCGAACCGAGCACCAGCGCGAGCAGGACCTCGAGCGCCCCGACGAATCCTCCGTCAGGACGCCACTTCAACAGCAGTGCGACACCAGAGAGAACGACCACCTGAATGACCTCGGTGGCGAGCACGCCCGAGATCTTCGCGCCGATGAGACGGCGCTGACCGAGGGGCGTCACGTGCAAACGTCGAAGCACGCCCGACGAGCGCTCAAAGCCCGTCGCGATCGAGAGTGCCACCAGTGACGTGGAGAGCACGCACAGGGCCAAGATGCCCGGCGCGATGAAGTCAACGCGGTGCGCGCCCGGGGAGGCGGTGACGTGGGTCAGTGAGAAGAAGAGCAACAGCAACACGGGGATGCCAATGGTCAACAGCAGCGTCTCGCCGCGTCGAATGGTCATCGAGACCTCGGCTCGCGTCTGGGCCCACCACGCTCTCACCGGGGTGCGTCGCTTCGCTCTTCACTGATGAGGGCGAGGTAGCGCTCTTCGAGTGACGCTCGGGTTCTCAGTGACACCATCGACAGACCAATGCTCGCGAGAAAGTTCGATACCAGAGCAATTCGTTCGGGCGTCGACGCCACGCCACAACGAAGTTGCAGAGGGTCGTCGAGCGTCACGTCGCAACCCAAGAGCGCCGCCAGAGCCGCCGGATCGACGGGGCCCGATGATTGGACGATCATCTCGGGTGTCCCCGCGAGCTCGTCGAGGGTTCCCTGGGTGAGCACGCGACCTTGGTGCATGATCACGAGGCGCGAGGCGAGTCGCTCGGCTTCGTTGAGCTCGTGCGTGGTGAGAAAGAGCGCGCATCCGCGCTCGCGCTCGGACGTGATGAGGTCGCGGATGACCTGGCGTCCCTCGGGGTCGACGGCCGTCGTTGGCTCGTCGAGGACGAGGGCCCGTGGTCGTCCGAGCAGGGCCAGCGCGAGCAACGTGCGCTGCTGTTCGCCACCGCTCAGGCGGCGCCACGGCGTCTTTTGGCATCGACCGAGGTCGAGGAGCGCCACCAGTTCGCCGACGTCGCGTGGTGCGTCGTAGTACGACGCGGTGAGGCGCAACACGTCGCGCGGCGACATGGGCGCCCACACGCCGCCTCGCTGCAAGAGCGCGCCCGTTCGCGTGACGACCTCTCGATGATCACGCCTCGGATCGAGGCCGTGCAGGCGTACCGTGCCCGCGTCGGGCGATCGAAAGCCGAGCAACGTCTCGACGAGCGTCGTCTTGCCCGCGCCGTTCGGTCCCAGGAGGGCGACGACGTCGCCGTAGTTGACGTTGAGGGTGACGTCATTCACCGCGTGCAGGTCCCCGAAGTTCACTTCGAGATGGTTAACGTCGACGGCGTAACTCATGCCTTACGAAACTAGACGGTTCCAACTACTGCCCGAGGTCGTCTAGGTAGTCTTGACGAATGATTAGCCTCGCCCAGTTGCGCCGTGAGCCGGACGTGGTCAAGGGCGCCCTCGTCCGACGCGGCGTTTCCTTGGCGACGATGGACGAGATCTTGGCCCTCGACGTCGAGCATCGGGCCCTTCTCCAAGAAGATGAGCGCCTTCGCGCGGAGATTAAGGAGCTCTCTCGCCAAGTGGGCGACGCGCGTCGAAGCAAGAACGCCGACGCGGCGGAGTCACTCAGCCAGACGAGTCGCGATCTCGGCGAAAGAGAACGCGCCGCCAATGACGCCGTGGAGCGCGTCGCGGTGGAACTCAACGCCAAGTTGCTGATGGTGCCCAACGTTCCCGATCCGAAGGTTCCCGACGGCGTGGACGAGAGCGACAACGTCGAACTACGCCGATGGTGGGTCGACATGGACAAGGGCGCGCCGCAGCCCGCGTACGCCGACCACCAACGAGTTCCCCACTGGGAGATCGGCACGGAACTGGGCATCTTGGACATGGAGTCCGGAGCGAAGTTGGCCGGTTCGATGTTTCCGCTCTATCGGGGCGCCGGTTCGAGGCTATTGCGCGCCCTCGGATCGTTTTCGCTCGACCGCCAGCTGGCCGACTACGAAGAACTTCGTCCCCCGAGCTTCGCGTTGACCGAAACCATGATGGCGACGGGTCACCTGCCCAAGTCGGCCGACGACATGTACGCCATCGAACGCGACGGGCTCTGGGCCATACCCACGGGCGAGGTCCCACTCACTTCGATGCGCCGCGGCGAGATTATCGACGAAGCCATGCTGCCAATCCGTTTCACGACGCAGACGGCGTGTTTTCGCCGTGAGGCGGGGGCCGCCGGCAAAGACACGCGGGGACTGTTGCGGGTGCACGAGTTCGACAAGGTCGAGCTCTTCGCGTACTGCACGCCCGACCAAGCCGATAGCGCGCACGCGGACATCTTGCGTAGGGCCGAAGAACTCCTGCAGGCGCTCGGACTCACCTATCGACTCTTGAATCTCTGCACCGGCGACCTGGGCACCGCGTCGGCGTACACGATCGACCTCGAGGTCTTTAGTCCGGGCGTGGCTCGATGGCTCGAGGTCTCCTCGGTCAGCTGGTTCCGTGACTACCAGGCCCGTCGAGCGAGCGTGCGCTTTCGAACCAGTGAGGGCAAGGTCGAGTTTGTGCACACCGTGAACGGCTCGGCCCTCGGCTGGTCACGTGTGTGGGCGGCGGTCGTTGAGACCTACCGCCAAGCCGACGGCACGGTGAGGTTGCCCGACGTCCTCGCCCCCTACATGGGTGGCCAGACGACGATTCGCCCTAGGACTTCGTAACTTCGAAGCGGTAGCCCACGCCGCGCACGGTGGTGATGTACGTAGGATTCTTCGGCTCGTCCTCGATGAGGGTGCGCAGGCGCTTGATGTGGACGTCGAGTGTCTTGGTGTCGCCGACGTAGTCGCTGCCCCAGACGCGATCGATGAGTACTTCGCGGGTCAGGACGCGTCCCGGATTCTCGAGCAAGAGCCGAAGGAGGGCGAACTCCTTTTTGCGCAGCTTGATCTCTTCGCCGTTCACGAAGCAGCGCCGAGCGTCGACGTCCATGCGCAAGGTGCCCAGCGAGATCTCCTCGTCGGCCTCTCCTTGATCGTCGTGTTGACGCCGACGAAGGACCGCGCGCATCCGAGCGACGAGTTCGCGCAGTCGGTAGGGCTTCGTGACGTAGTCATCCGCACCGATCTCGAGCATCAACACCATGTCGACCTCTTCACCCTTGGCGCTCACGATGATGATCGGCACACTGCTCGTCGCGCGCATCGATCGACAGACGTCCAGTCCGGACATCTTGGGCAACATGAGATCGAGTAGCACCAGGTCGAACTTGTCCTTCGCGAAGAGGGCGAGAGCCTGCTGGCCGTCGCGCGCGATCGCCACGTCGAAGCCCTCGCGGTCGAGTCCGATCGTGAGCGCGTCGATGAACGACTCCTCGTCTTCGACGACGAGAACCCTGACGCGTTGCTCGCTCGGCTGCTTCTTCGTCATTGTTGGTTGAGCGGGAGTTCCAAAGTGAAGGTCGAGCCCTCACCCTCACGTGAGTCCACGAGCACGGTGCCTCCGTGATTTTGTGCCACGTGGCGAACGATACTGAGTCCGAGTCCGGTGCCGCCCGTCTCGCGCGCCCGACCCGGGTCCACCCGGTAGAACCGCTCGAAGATGCGCTCCAGGTCCTTCGCGGGGATGCCCACGCCGTGGTCGCGGATCTCGACGTGCACGCAGGGTCCGATGCTCTCGCCGTCTTCGCTGAGCGAGGCGTCGACGCGCCGTATGTTGATGTCCACGGTGCCGTCGCGGGGAGAGTACACGACCGCGTTCTCCAGCAACGCGTGCAGGGCAGAGGTGAGTTGGCGCCGATCGCCGAAGACGACCTGGTTCGTCTCGGGCTCGTCGAAGTTGACCTTGACTTCGTGTTGTTCCGCGGCGGTGCGAATGCGCTCGATGGCGTCGGCCACGATCAGCGACACGGCAATGGGTTCGCGACTCGGTGAACCCTGGCCCTCGATGCGCGAGAGGTCGAGGAGGTCTTCGATGATTCGATTGACACGAAAGGCTTCGGAGTTGATGCGCTCGGCGAGTCGTTGCGCTACCGCCGGGTCGCGCTCGACCTGCAAGGTCTCCGCCAAGAGACCGAGCGCTCCCATTGGGGTCTTCAACTCGTGGCTGACGTTCGCGATGAAGTCACGTCGAATGTCTTCGAGTCGTCGACGCTCTGAGACGTCCTCGATGACCGCGAGCACGCCGAGCGAACGGCGCCCGTCGTCGATGACGGTGGCGCGAATGGTGAGGGTGCGACGCGGGGGGCCGTAGATGTCGATCGAGCGCTCGGCCATGCCGTTCGCCCAACCTTCGGCGAGGACGTCGGTCACGGCCTGGGCGGCGATGGCGTCGCCGTAGCGACTGGCCATCAAATTCTCGGCTTGGGTGTTTCGAAAGATGACGCCCCCGGCCTCATCGCAGAGCACGAGCCCGAGGGGCAAGGTGTCGAGTGAGCGGCGAAGGCGCACGGACTCGGCGCTCGATTCGCTGACCGCGTTGTGGGCCGCGCCCGTCACCTCTTCGAGATAGCTCAACGCTGACTCGACCTTGCCGTCGTCGTTATGGGGTTCGACGGCGAGTCGCGAGGCGAGCGCGGTGAGGCGCTGGGCGATCGCGCGGTGGCCGCGACGGCGAAAGAGCAGTATGCCCACCACGACGCCCACGAGCAGCACGCCCGCGGCGGCGCCGTAGAGCGCGGCGGGGGGCCAGAGCGAAATCGCATTTTTTGTCACGGCAACGAGCACCCGTCCAGTCTCGCAGACCCGCTCGCGTGGATGGCGATGGCGACCGTTGGGGACCCCTCTTCGAAAGTGAGACCGCCATGATCTTCGCCAATGTCAAGCTGAGTCCTTCCACGACTGCCCTTCCGGGCAGCGCCGCGTTGCAGTCGATTGCCAACGGAATCGCCTCCTGGGCGCTGATCGGGGCGCTGGTGGCCCTACTACTCGGCGCGGCGCTGTGGGCGGTGGGCAGTCATACGCAGAACATGCATCAGTCTTCACAAGGTCGTCGCGCGGTGTTAACGTCGCTCGCGGCCGCGATTCTCATTGGCGCAGCGCCGAACCTGATCAACTTCTTTTTCAACACGGGGCTCAGCGTTCACTGATGACGGTGTTTCGATGCATCTTCTCGCCGACGTCGTGCGTCTCTTCGGTCGCCAAGTCCACGACCAACGATCTCTTCAACGCGTTGACGAGTTGGATCGTGGCGAGCGTTCGTTGGTTCTTGGGTGCCGTGGGTCGCGTACTCGTCTCGGCCAGCGAGCCTTCGACCGTGCTGAACGGCGCCAAGGCGGAGTTCACGACGTTGCTGGTGTTGGCACCCCTGCTCATGATGATTGGCCTGCTGGTCTCGACCTTGCAGGCGCTGCGCCACGGTGAAGCGTCCTCACTCTGGCGGGTGTATCTCGGCGTGGCACCGGCCTGCGTGGCGGGCGTGGCATTAGCGCAGCCGCTCGCGTCGCTCACGCTACAAGCGGTCAATCAGATGTCCTCGACGGCGGCGAGTTCCGTTGCCCAGCACGAGACGACGCTCGCGCGGGCGATGGCGGGCCTGACGCCCAACGCGCCCGGTTTCGCCACCTTCTTGCTCGCCGCCTTCGTCGTGATCGGCGCGATGCTCTTGTGGTGCGAACTGATCGTGCGCACGGTTGTCCTCACACTCTTGCTCGTCCTCGTCCCCGTCGTGGTGCCACTGTCGACCTTCCCCGCTCTGCGACGCCTCAGTTGGCGCCTCGTCGAGACGTTTCTCGCCGTTGCGGCGAGCAAGTTCATCATCGTGGTCTCGTTGGTGCTCGGACTCAATGAACTCCAGGGAAGTTCGGCGACGGAGGTCATCACGGGCGCGGTAACGCTGCTCCTCGCGACGTGCACGCCGTTCCTGCTCCTTCGCGTCATCCCCTTCATTGAGCAGTCAGCCCTTCACCACCTCGAAGGACTGCGTTCGCGCGCGACGCGCGCCGTCACGAACGCCCCGTCCTCACCCGTGGCGCAGGTCGCGCGCTCGTTGGCGCCGGAAGTACCGGTGCCCGGTCCGCCCGAACGTTCCGAGGACCTCGGTTTGGGCACCTGGCCCGGTACGCCGCCCTCCCCGATGCCCTCCTTTGACGGTGACCCACCACCGCCCCCGATCGGCACGCCGCGACCGCGCGGGGGTCACGTGGCGTATCGTCGCGACGAGGTAGGTCCCGTCGTCGGGTGGCACTTCGATGAGTGAGAACGTTGGTCTCGGCGAGTCCGACGCCGACGCTCGATGGATCGGCGTCCGTCGTCACCAGGCCGTCCTCGTCATTCTGGGCGTCGGGCTCGCGGGCGACTGGGTGCTCAGTCCTCGAGCGCCACTGGTGGAGGTCGTCGCGGGCCTCGCCCTGGTACTCGGCGCGGTGCCGCTCTACGACGGGCTGACGGTGGGCGAGGGGTGCGTGAGCGCTCTTCGCTTTCTCCTGCGCTCACACTGGCACGAGCACAGCGCTCGCGAGTTCGGTGACGACGTGGTGCTCTGGGCTGTCGGTGAGGTCGCCTTTCGTGGGTACGAGTTGGCCCACCGTGGACGACTCGATCTCTCGGGACGCGACGTCACCATCGCCGAAGCGCTGGCGGCGCTCGCCGACGCCGGCAGTGCCGCGCGAAACGGTCAACACTTCTCCCAGCACGTCGTGACGAAGGGTGGCGACACGGCCACCTTGTTGACCCTGCCGCTCGACGTACCGGCGCCCGAAGGCTGGACGAGAAGCAACGAACTGGCGCTCGAGGTGGTGGGCGTCGGGCGTGACGCCACGCCACTTCGCGTGCTCGAACGATTTACCTACCTGCGAACGACGGGCCGACTCGCGCGGATCTACCGCGTCCGCGACTTCTCGTCGGTGCCGTCCACGCGGGCTCTCCTCGAACAGCTCCTTCGCTCGAGCACCCCGCTCGACCTGGCCCTGCACGTGGACGTCGTGGCCGCCGCTAAGGCCCATCGCCTCGCCGCGCGGGCGGTGCACCGCGTCGGGAGTGACGACGCGACCTCGAGGGCGGCCGGTTTTCGACGCACGGCGCGCTCGTCGAGGAACTTCGAGCGACTCAGGCAACGCGAGGCGCTCGTGGCGAGCGGTCGATCGTTGCTCCGTCTCGCCGTCTTCGTGATCGTACGCGGTGAGACCCTCGAAGAGATCCAGCAACGAAGCACGCTCGTCTGGCGTCACGCCCACGACGCGGGTCTTCGCCTGGAGCGAGGCTGGGGTCTGCAGGCGCGATGGCACCACGCGCAGCTGCCGGGCGGACCGGGCTGGTGAGGGTGTGGACGCACTGGGCGACGTCGAGTGACCTGGTCAGTCTGCGCGTGCCGGCGCACGACGCGGGCACGGGACTCAAGGGTTCGAGTCTCGGCGAAGCGCAGCACGGCTCGTCGTTCGTACTCGACGTCTTTGACGCCTACGGCGCGGGACTCGTGTCGAACCCCAACGTGATCGTGGCGGGCTCCATCGGCGCGGGCAAGAGCACGATCGTGAAGATGCAACTCGAGCGCGCGCTGCGCCGCGGCCGTCGGGCGGTCGTCATCGACCCCAAGGGCGAGTACAAAGAACTGGCCGCGCTGCACGGTACGGTGCCCGTGGCCCTTGGCCGCGACGGTTGGTGCAGTCCCTTTCCCAGCGACGACCGCGAGGGGCGAAACCTGCTGCGGGCACTTTTCGCGAGTGCCCAAGGATCACCGCTCAGTAGTGACCAACACTTCGCGCTCGACGAGGTCTGGCAGCGACTGGCGACGCCGCGCCCCGTGCGTGTGCTCTGGTCGCTCTACCAACTCCTCGCGCCGTACCTCGAGTCGTCCACGCCGAGCGCGCCTCGCTCGCTCGCGTTGATCCTGTACCGCTTCATCTACGGCGACCTCGCCGGACTCTTCGACGGTGAGCGCGAGCCGCTGGTCTTCTCGGGCGACCTCGTCGTGCTGGACCTCTCCGCGCAGTGGTCGTCGAACGCGCTGTCGCTAGCGGCGTTGAGTGCGGTGGCCGCCGCCCAGCAGGTCTTCGCTCGCGGGGGCGAGGTTGGTTACCTCGTCATCGACGAAGCGTGGGCCCTGCTCAGTGACGTCGACGCCCTTCGCTGGCTCCAGGGGTCGTGGAAGCTCGCGCGAGCGAGGGGACTCTCGCACGTGCTCGTCTTGCACCGCTGGAGTGACGTCGCGGCGGCGGGCGACGCCGGCAGCGCGCAGCGCGAACGCGCGCAGGGGCTCCTTCGAGAGTGTGAGACCGCGTGGCTCTTTCGTCAACCCCCCGACGAAGCGCGCGAAATGGCCGTCGCGCTCGGTCTGAGAGAGCGAGAAGAGCGTTACCTCACGGCGCTGCCCAAGGGAGTGGCCCTCGTGCGCTACGGACCGCATCGCTCCGTCGTACGGGTGCGACCCGACGTCCTCGACCTTCGCTTCATCGACACCGACGCCGCGATGCGCGACGTCTCGTGAACGACCGCCCGATCCTCGGGCGACGCTACTGGCAAGGGATGTCGGGGGGTCCCTACGTCACCATGGCGCCGCGCAGTTCACTGCTGATCGTCGGGCCCACGCAAGCCGGTAAGACGTCGTCGCTCGTCGTGCCGGCGCTTCTTCGGTGGCGCGACGCGCTCATCGTCACGAGCGTGAAGAGCGACGTCGTGCGAACGACGCTCCGGTGGCGTCGCTCCATGGGCGAGGTGCAGATCCTCGAGCCGGGCCGTGACGAGGGCCTGACGTGGGATCCCTTGGAGGGCGTGACGACGCTTCGTGGGGCCATGCGCGTCGCGCGAGATCTCACGGTCGGATCGAACGATCGTGGTGACACGGAGTTCTGGAACGCGCTCGCGACCAAGCTCGTGGCGGGACTGATGATCTTGGCGAAGGACCGGGCGCTGTCCATCTTCGACGTCGCCCGTGTCGTTGAACGTCAGGACGTGACGCCGTGGTTGGTCGACCGGGATCCCTCACCGGCCAGTGAGACCGTTCGAAGTTTTCTCGGTCACGACCCCAAGACGCTCGACGGGGTGTTCACGACGGCGGAGACGATGTTGATGCCGTGGCGATTTCGCCAGCCCCTCGCCCAGGTGCGCCGTGTCGTCGAGGGCGCGAACACGCTCTATCTCTGCAGTCCTCGGGGTGAGCAGCGTCACTACGAACCACTGTTTCGAGGCGCACTGCGCATGGTGCTCGAAGAACAGCAACGCCGCGTCGACGAGGGCACCTCGCGTCGCGTCTTGATGGTGCTCGACGAAGCCGCCACCGTCGCGTCACTCGAGGAACTCGATCAGCTCGCCGCTACCGTGAGCGGACTCGACGTCACCCTCGTGACGGTGATCCAGGACTTCGCACAACTGGTAGCGCGCTGGGGACCGCGGGCCGCGACCATCGTGAACAATCACACCACGCGCGTCGTCCTCGGGGGACTCGCTGACGCCACGGTGGGTCGGTACCTGCCCGAGCTCGTCGAGACCAAGCCCGACACGAAGTCGATTCCACTGCGCCTTCGACCTCGGGGGACCGCCGTGGTCGTGGCTGGCGGACAGCGGGTCTTCACCGTGCGGCTCAGCCCGTGGTGGAAGGACCGCCGGCTTCGTGATCGGGGCGTCCGCGAGCAATAACTACGATTTGCGGATGGCCTATCAGTCCCTCCTGCTCCAAGAGCAGATCTTCGCGATTGACATCGGCGCGACCAATATCAAGTTTTCCCACGTGAACGCGGCGGGCGATCTCGTGCGCGGCGTTCGCCGACGCCCCACCCCCTATCCCTGTTCGCCAGCGCGTCTGGTGGAGTTTCTCGAGGAACGTATCACGAAGAGCGGGTGCCGGCGCGTGGGTGTGGGGTTTCCCGGCGAGTTCCGTGACGGTCACGTCATTCGTCCCGGCAATCTCTCACGACCCGGCGGCGTCGCTACCGAGGTGGATCCAGAGCTCGACGAACTGTGGCGCGGCTTCGCGCTGCAGGACGCGCTTCGCGACGTGACCGGACGCGACGTTCGCGTCGTCAATGACGCGACGATGGCGGCCTTGGGCTGCATCGAGGGCGACGGCACCGAACTGGTCCTGACCCTCGGCACGGGACTCGGCCTGGCGCTGTCGATCACCGGAGAGCTCCAGAAGGTCCGCGACGTCGGTGCCGAGGTCTTCCGTGGCGACAAGACCTACGACCAGACCGTGGGCGAGCGGGCGAGGTCGCTCGACGACGAGATCTGGAATCCGGTCTTGGTCGAGGTCGTCGATCGCTTCGCCCAGGAGTTCCACGCCGACGTCGTACACCTGGCTGGGGGCAACGCGCGCCGCGTCGTACCCGCCGAGTTCGAGCACTTGGCGTACCGCGTCGTCATTCACAGTAACGAGGCACCGATGCGCGGCGCGGCGAGACTCTTCGCTGGCGCGTAAATCGCCCGCGGAAACTTGGTCGGCTCAGCTTCTCGCGAGGTCGACCGCGCTGGCGGCGAGGATGCCCGCGGCCACGCGACAGGCTCGATCGTCCACGGCGAAATCCGGAGCGTGATGATCGCCACTCGTTCCGTCGGCGAGCGCCCCGCCGACGAAGAGATAGCAACCCGGCACTCGCTCGAGGAACTCCGACACGTCGTCGCTCGGCGTGACGGGTGGGAACGTGGTCACGCTGTCGTTGCCCACTACCCTCGCGACGCTCGCCACGACGCTCGCCACGACCTCGGCGTCGTTCTTCACGGCCGGGGTGGTCTCGTTGAGTTCCAACGCACAGTGGACGCCAAAGATCGAGTCGACCTCGACGAGAAGGTCACGAAGTCTCAAGAGCGCCTGCGTCTTTTGATCGGGCGTGAAGGTGCGCAGCGTCCCGCGCAACAACGCGTGACGCGGGACGACGTTGTTCGCGGTACCGGCCTTTAAGACGCCGGCCGAGCAGGCGCAGTCGGTCCCGTCGTAGGAGAGGCCCTCGACCACGCTGGCGAGACGAGGCGCTAGGTGGCTGACCGCGAGCACGACGTTGCCATCAGTCGTCGCCATCGCGCCGTGACCGCCTCGACCCTCGACGTGCACGCTCAGCGTCTGGCCGTCGCTCATCATGATGCCCGAGCGCGTCGCCACGAGACCGACGGGGGCGAGGGACGTGACGTGAACACCGATGACGAAGTCCACGGGATTGTCGTCGAGCACGCCGCCGACGATCATCGCCTTCGCGCCGCCGATGACCTCTTCGGCCGGTTGGAACAACAGCGTGAACTCGCCGGCGAGTTCGTCTCGCCGGCGCGCGAGGAGGTCCGCCACGCCGAGGAGACTGGCGGTGTGTACGTCGTGGCCACAGGCGTGCATGACGCCTTCGTGCTTGGAGACGTAGGAGAGAGTTCGCTCTTCCGTAACGGGAAGTCCGTCGATGTCGGCGCGCACCATCACGCTCTTGCCGCGCGCCCCGCCGACCAATCGGGCGACGGCCCCGGTCTCGGTGGGACACGGTCGTAACTCGAAGCCGAGCGAGACCAGTCGCTCCTTCACCACCGCTGTCGTGCGGTGCTCTTCGAAAGAGAGCTCAGGATGGGCGTGAAGGTCGTGGCGAAGATCGACCATCTCGTCGTTCACCGCGTCAAGGAGTTCGGGTAGATCGTCGATGAACGGCCGGGCCATAGTCGCATGGTACTGAGTTGGCAAGGGACTCATCGAAACGATCTCGGCTAGGATGGTGAGCCAGGATCAACGCGGCTGTAGCTCAGCGGATTAGAGCATCGGTCTACGGAACCGAGGGTCGGGGGTTCGAATCCCTCCAGCCGCACTTCAATTCTGGGGGCTGGGGGCCGGGTACTCAGGTCCTGGCCCGTTGTCGTCTGTTGGGACACTCGATGCCCGAACCCCTCTTCTCCGTCGAGGACTTCGCTCAGAGTCGACGGATTGAGGGAGCGAGATGCTCTCGGTCGGCATTGAGGCGCCCGAGGATCTCATCGAGGACTTCGAAGGGGCACTCGAAGCGACGAGCCCGAAATGTTGAACCCTGGTGGGGTCACTCGCCCGCAGAGGAATACCAGTTTTCGGTACGCGCACCGTGACCACGCGGGCGATCGTGGGCCGTTGTGTCCTGCTCCTCTAGCACTCGGTTGCGCATTTCGAGTCCCGTTCCGTCGCCGATTCCACCGTTACTATTGGCCCACATGGACGACTTCAGACGCCGTCGTCGTAGAGTTCACGGTTCGTGCCGCGAGCAGGGGATTTCGTTGCTCGGAACGCTGCTCACCCTCATTATCTTGGGCGTGATGGCCGTGATCATGCTCAACACCCTCGGCGGATCGCCGTCGGGCACGGGCACGACCACCACGATTCCTGGCGTGACCACGACGACGGCGCCTTCGACGGCCAAGAGCGGCGCGCGGGAGGCCGCCGCCTCGGCCTGCAAGGTGAACTACCAGGCCATTGAGACGGCACTCGCCGACTACCGCTCGCTCAATGGGTCGCTGCCCCCAGCCGGAGCCGCGTGGGCGACGGCGGCGACCAAAGGCGGACCCTACCTGCAGGTCTGGCCCGAGAGTGCGCCCTACTACTCAATCAACTGGAACGGAGCACAGTTGAGCGTCATCCCCGTGAGGGGTGCGCCCTCGCACGGATCGGACGGCACGAGTTCTCCCCAGTCCGGCTGCTTCGCGGTTTGAACCTCTCGACAGCGAGAGCGGTGAGAACCGACGTGGCGTTGGACCTCCTGGAACAACCGGTAGTAGCAGAGCGCGAGTTTGTCCACCATGTCACCGATCAGGGTCAGGACTGAAAGGTCAAAGCCGAGACGCTGGTTGAACGGCTAGCTAAAGATTTCGACATCTGGAAGTGTCGTCCGCGACTCTCCGGAGAGCCCCGTGGCGAGACGCTGACCTCCAACGCCGGTATGGCCACGGCGTAGCGGGCTCGCGGGCTTTTCCAAGTTGGCGGATGCTTTTCTAAATGTCAGTGTCTACCCACCTCGTCGAGAATTGTCCAGACTAAATAGAAAATATGGTTAAAGACATCAAAGTGGGGTCGCCGCGCCCTAATGTCTTCGTAGGTAATCCACTGCACCAACTAACCGCTGCGAGGTCCGATGTCCCGACATTGCGCGCTAGTGCGTAGAGTGGCGCGCTGCGCCGTCGTCTCCCTTCTGGTCTCCCTTCTTGCGGTAACTGTTTTACCGACGGCGGCTAACGCTGTCGGTACGAGCCTGCTGACCGAATCGTTCACTAACGCCGCACTGTCGAACTCGTCGTGGTCCTTCCCCTCTGGCAGTAGCGGGGTGTGTCTGACCGCCGGCACCAATACGTCGGCCGTACCCGTCCCCGACTGTCAGTCCAGTGGCGGTGACGCGCCAGGATCGGGCGCCTTGCAACTCACGAACAACGCCGGTAACCAGGTGGGGACAATATTCAGCGAGAGTGCCCTGTCGACGACGAACGGACTTGACGTCACGTGGAACTCTTACCAGTTTCAGGGCAGCGGGGCGGACGGCATTTCTTTCGATCTTGCGGCGGTCGACCCCACTAATCCCCTCCCGCCGACGACAACGGGGCCCTTGGGCGGATCGTTGGGTTACGCGGCTAAGGGAAGCACGCCGGGGATGCCGTACGGCTACCTCGGCTTCGGCGCAGACGTCTACGGTAATTACGAGAGCAACAGTTTCAGCGGAGCCGGCTGTTCTGGCTCCACGCCCGCGAGAGCGGAATCGCTCGGTGTCCGAGGTCCCGGTAACGGGACGACTGGCTACTGCTTGCTCGCTCAGAGCAACCTCGCGAGTGGGTACAGCCTCGACTCGAAAGGGACCGCAACACGCTCCACCAACATCGTGGTTCCCGAAGAAGTGGCTCTCAATCCCTCTACGTCGCCAGTGGTCGCCTCGGCATCGGGCGTCACGGTTCCCGCCGGATCATGGATGTTTGCCGTCGAGCCCCTCAATGGCGGTGCGCCGGGCACGACGTGGACCTCGATCACTGGCGCACTTCCAACGAATCCGACTGGGGTGCCGAGCAGTTGGTTGGATGGATCGACTGGTCTTCCCCAGGAGTTGGCGTTCGGCTGGGCTTCGTCGACGGGCGGGTCAAATGAATACCACCAGATCAACGACCTCCAAGCGTCGAGTTTCGTCGCGTCGCCGATACTGTCGCTCACTAACACTGACAGTGGCAGCGGCACTCTGACTACGAACTCATCGAGCACGGTCACCTTGAACGCGGGAGTGGCGGCGGCCAGCACTGTTGACGAGACGCAACCGATCACGGTCTCCGATACGTTCCCGGCTTCGCTCGCGCCGACGTCGGCGAGTGGCACTGGGTGGACCTGCTCGGTGACAGGGCAGCTGGTTTCGTGCAGGTATTCAGGCGCGCCACCATCCGCTGGAACGGCTCTTCCACCCATCAGTGTGGCCGTGACGGTGTCCGCGACGACCGGGAGCTTCTCGGATACTGCGATGGCAAGTTCAACGGACGCCGTATCGGCGACAGCCACGGACAGTGGCCCGATAGTGAACCTGGACGTCGTCTCGTTCAACTCTGAGGGCGGCTCCGCGGTGAGCTCGATCTCGGGGCCCGACGGCACCACGGTCACCCTGCCGAGCGCGCCGACCCTGGCCGGCTACACCTTCGACGGCTGGTTCGCCGCCGCGACGGGGGGTAGTGCTCTCACCTCGCCCTACACGTTGAGCGGTTCGCTCACCCTCGACGCCCAGTGGACGGCGACCCCCACCGACGTCGTCTCGTTCAACTCTGAGGGCGGCTCCGCGGTGAGCTCGATCTCGGGGCTCGACGGCACCACGGTCACCCTGCCGAGCGCGCCGACCCTGGCCGGCCACACCTTCGACGGCTGGTTCGCCGCCGCGACGGGGGGTAGTGCGCTCACCTCGCCCTACACGTTGAGCGGTTCGCTCACCCTCGACGCCCAGTGGACGGCGATCGTCACCGGCGGTGGCCCGAAAGTGAACCTGGACGTCGTCTCCATTAACTCTGAGGGCGGCTCCGTGGTGAGCTCGATCTCGGGGCTCGACGGCACCACGGTCACCCTGCCGAGCGCGCCGACCCTGGCCGGCCACACCTTCGACGGCTGGTTCGCCGCCGCGACGGGGGGTAGTGCGCTCACCTCGCCCTACACGTTGAGCGGTTCGCTCACCCTCGACGCCCAGTGGACGGCCGTGGTGTCGCCGGTTAGTCCCAAGCGAGTACTTAAGCACGCCTCGACGACCCTGTACTACGCCAACGATTCGTGGAACCTGTCGTCGAAGTCGAGGAGCCAACTGGTAACGCTGGCTCAGAAGATCAAGTCGAATCACCTCACGGTGGTCTTCGTTAACGGGTACGCGAGTTCAACGGGGACGAGGTTCCGTAATGACGTGCTGGGTAAGAGCCGCGCGAGAGTCGCCGTTTCGTACTTGAAGGTACTACTGTCCAGATTCCGTATCCGTGGAGTGGTCATTCGAGCGGCGGGTCACGGGTCGTCGGATTTCGCGGTGAAGCCGCACCGTTCGGCCTTGAACCGACGCACCGCCATCGTCGCCTCGTAGGGTCCGTCCGTCGATTGAGGGCGTGTTCTATCCGAGGTTGGAGACGGCATTGGTGGTTTCGATACTCCATTGAGCTTGACATTCACGGGGACGTTTCGAACGTCGATTTCATCGGTCCCTACCGTGTGAGGCGTCGCGTCATCGCGGATGAACGAACCTCCGAAATGCTCGGCGTCGACGTGCTGTTTCGACGAGGCACGGCACGTTTCGCCGACGGCCTAGGTGTTCGTGGAGGCTCACGGCGGTACCGTGTACGCACGCGTCCATCGTTACCGATGTTGCTCGACGTCGTCGCTCGCACCGCTCGATATCGAAATCGCGCCACCGAAAGGCGTTGCCGGTTATATCTCGACCGACTCCAACGAACTCGACCTCAAGTACTGCGACGGACGTCGTCGCGGACCGAACCAGTTGATCATCGAACTTCGCGGGATCCTCCGGCGACACTTCGTTCCTTACGGGGGTGGTAGCGAGTTCAAGATTTGGCAAGGTGATGCGCCTCGAGATTGAGGCAGTTCAAGAATACGTAGCAACGTTGATGCGTGTCCGGATTGGGGGGAAGCCACGAACGTCCAGTCAGCGGGTCGACGAGCGCGGAGCTCGAACAACTTGCGCTCGCCAATCAACCAGGTAAGCCACCGGTCGTGTTCGTTCAGGCCCCGCCAGCAGCTGGGATTCGTGGGGGCGGCGTTTAGGGCCGCGACGTTCGTGGGGGCCACGCACCACCTCGAAGAGAGGGAGTCGGCGATCACGATGGACGAAAAGAAGGCTGGGGCGGCCCTTCTTGGGCCACGCTCCAGCACCCAGAAGACGCCGGGCCAATGTACTTATCGAGGTGCTAAGCGTGTCGAACAACCCGGAGCGTCGATGGACGTGAGCCCAGCAAATTGACGTCTATTTGATGGGGAAATCCCTGATTTGTCGGCTTCTGAACGCGCCTACGAAGCCGAGGACCGGGGGTTCGAATCTCTCCGGCAGCACGATGGCGACGTATCGCGACTCCCGGACGGGTGAGCTCCTGACAATGGTCCTCGCCGGATGTCTAACGCCTTTGTCGGGCAGTTCTTCTCAAGGTTGATGGTGGCTTCGTCGAGAAGCAACGCCGACTTGTACCGCAACGAAAGCGCCGGGGCCGTCCTCGTGCAGAGTGGACCGGATTGATTTCGTAGATGGCGGCCGATGACCGAAGTCACCGGCCGCCATACTCGACAGCTTTTGATGAGGTGCCCACGCGGCTCACTACCCGCCGACGTACCCGCCTGTCGCGAGACCGATGATGCTCGTGTCGTAACCGGCGTACGCGAGGGCAATGTTCGCGTCGAGAATGTCGTGATTCTCGGCGACGAAGAACCTCGTGTTTCCAGGGAACCCTTGAGGCGTCTGAGCGAGCACGACACCTTCAACGGTAACGATTCGTATTGACCAGTTTGAAAGGCGCTTGACGTAGTTGTCGAAGTGGTTCAGCGCGTTCTTGTATCCCGGTAGACCCACGATCGAGGACACTTCAGACTGAAGCACCGCTTCGTTTGTCTGCAGCGTCGCGACTTGACTTGCCACGACGGAGGCTTCGATCATCTCGAACACCTGTGGTGACATCACGGCGTAGACCCGGTTGTCCTTTAACATCGCTGCGCGGTCGGCGTTGAGTTCCGCGCGGTTGTTGTCCGTCGGAACCTTTGCGATCAGGGCGTTAATGCTCGATTCCTCGGCCGAGAGACGTGCCTGGAGTGTCGTCGAGGCACTCGCCGACAGCGTGGTCGCTGCGGTCACGTCCGTGACGAGATGCTGAAGTTGCGTCGCACGGTTGGCGAGCTGGACCTCGAGCGCCTTTTGCGCGGTGACGAATTTGGCACTCGGGGTCGTGCTCGCCGACGGCGAGGGCGGTGAGCCCGCGAACGCAACGGCCGGAATACTGACACCCATGGTGACGACGATCGCGAGTGCCGCGATGGATCGGGCTGTGATGACTTTCATTGGTTCTCCCTTCAGATGAACGGTTCTTACCGTAGAGAGCGCATTTGTGAGAGCGATGTGAAGACGCTGTCGGAACGGTGAGAGATCATTTCGAAAATGGTTAGAAGTGACGCGTTGCTCCGCCCGGGCGTACGCGCGACGGTCGACCCTTGCACGTCAGCGGGTGCCCGCGTGTCGCTCGAGCCACTCACCGCGACGTAAACGAGCGACGCACGCAAGAGCGTTGGCGACGTGAACACAAGGTTTCTTGGAAGTTCGCGCAATGTTCACCATTAGGTAACTTTCCATTGGTCCGGCGAACATGTCGAACTGGCAAAATCTTGACGTTTAGTCAATGATCGAGTCTGGAGCCGCGTGACTGATATTCGAGAGACGGAGTCGACAACTCAACCCAAAGTGGACGCCACGCGTCCCGACGTGGTGACGTCAGCCGTCGCGTTGGCTAGTACGGCCCGAACGGTGAGTCAGCTGATGGATGAGGCCCCGATGAGTCGATTTCATCGTCGGGCGGTCCTTATCTCGGGAATGGGATTCTTCACGGACGCCTATGACCTCTTCGTCATCGGAACCGTCGCCGCGATTCTGAAGCTGCAGTGGAATCTCTCGACGACGCAGACGAGTTGGGTGACGGGGGCGGCGATATTGGGCGCGTTCGTCGGCGCGTTCGTCTTCGGACGGGTCGCCGACGTTCTCGGGCGCAAGTCCGTGTACATCACGGTGGCGGTGATCATGGTGATCGGCGCTCTCGCGTCTGCTTTCGCTCCAAATCTGATTTTCTTAGTGGTCGCTCGCTTCGTCCTCGGCCTCGGCATCGGTGGTGACTATCCGGTGTCCGCGGTCATGATGAGCGAGTTCTCAAACCGTCGCGATCGAGGGCGGCTCGTCGGATTGGTGTTTTCGATGCAGGCGGTGGGTCTCATCGTCGGTCCGCTCGTTGGCCTGGTACTGCTGTCGTCGGGGATGAGTTCTAGTTTGACGTGGCGCGTCATGCTGGGCCTCGGAGCGTTACCCGCCGCCGCGGTCATCTACTTCCGTTCGCGCATGCCCGAGTCGCCGCGATTCCAGTCGCGAGTCCTCGGGCGTTCGGAGCAGGCGGCAACGGACCTCCAGGTTTTTGCCAACGGCGCGGTTGACACGTCGTCAGCAGTGAAAGTTGAGGCGCGTCTGATGCGCCTTCGCGAGTTCCTCGTTGATCCAAGGATGATCCTGCTCATGCTTGGCACCGCGGGTTCGTGGTTCCTGTTCGACTACGCCTACTACGGCAATACCCTTTCGTTGCCGAGCATCCTGAACGAAGTGTCGCCCAACGCGAGCCTCGAATTGAAGTTGGTCCTGACGCTCGCGCTCTTCGTGGCTTTCGCCGTCCCGGGATACTTGCTCGCGGTCTGGAAGATGGACAAAATTGGCCACCGACGATTGCAGTTCATCGGCTTCGCAGTTATGGCACTCTGTTTTCTGGCGTTAGCCGCCGTGCCGGCGCTGACGACGAACGTCGCGCCCTTCATCGCGATTTTTGGCGTGAGCTATCTCTTTACCGAGTTTGGTCCGAACACGACCACGTTCGTACTTCCCTCTGAGGTCTTTCCCATCAATATGAGAACCACCGGCCACGGTTTCGCGGCGGGAATAGGCAAGCTGGGCGCTTTCGCGGGTGTTTTCCTCGTGCCGCAGTTGCAGACGCACTTTGGTCTGCGCGGTCTCTTGTTGGTGGCGGGCGTCGCGGCGATCCTCGGATTCGCACTGACGAAGGTGCTGCCGGAGCCCTCGGGACGCTCCCTCGAAGACGTGTCCGGTGAGGAAGCCGCGAACAACCAAGATGACGTCCAGGACGTCGAGAGCAGCGAGCGCGCCGACGTCGCGTGAGCGGCGAGGAGCGCGCGAGTCGCGGTGACGCTGGTCATCGCTCGCGAGGAAGTGTCGGGCGCCAAGAGTGCGGACGTCGTGACGCGAGGAGATTGTTCGGCGGGGCGCCGGGACGCTCCTTCGTGACGTGAACCGATGAAGCGGGCCACTGGTCGCGTCGTACGACGCGTCGTCACCAGTGTTTCCGACGGCGTGAATCGGTTGGTCGAGTGAACGGATCGCCCCTTAGCGCGGTACGCGCTCGCCTCGCGTGTACCACCACGCGCCTAGGAGAACGATCACGATCGAAAGGACGATGGGCGTGACCACGGGTCCAATCCACGTGACGGGGATGAGGAAGAAGACATCTTTCGTCATGAGGCTGCGCGGCCAGTTGTCTTCGATTCGCAAGAAGAGGTAGTACGCCAGGTCCCAGCAGCCAAAGGTGACGAGGAACGCGCCCGCGCGCGCCTTCCACGTTCTCGCCGCGACGTACGCGACGCAGGCCAACATGACGATGGTGGCGCTCTCGCGCGTCACTTCGATGTCGGCCACGCGATTAGTGACGATGAACGAGTGGATCGGCGAGACGAAGGCGATGAAGCCGAGATTCAAGTACACCCTGTAGTCGGAGAATTCGAAGTTCTGATGGAAGTTCATGAGAGCTCGTAGGTAGTAGACGACGGCGGCTTCGACGAAACCGAAGGCCACGCCAAAAACGATCAGGGCGACCAGGTTGAGGCGCTGGGAATGGCTATCTTGCGAGAGACGGCGCACTCCCTAAGTGTAATGACGTCGTCGACGATGATCTTTGGCGAGAGGAGATGTCGCAGTCGAGGACGCCGGGACGTGCACCGGATCGTCGACACTCACTCGCCGGTGAACTTCGATCCACACCCCATGCAGTAGTTCTGACCGGGGAGGCGCATCTTTCCGCACGACGGGCACGTCAGCGAGGATGGCGAAACGTCGGCGTCAGTATTGGACGGCAACGCACCGGTGAGGTAGACGTTGCCAGATGTCTTCGTCGGCAGGCAGAGGAGGATCACCTCCCAGGGGAGGATGAACCAGGCGAAGTACCACCAACCGGACCGGCCCGTGTCGTGCAGGCGCCGAACGTTCACGGCGAGCGAGGGCAAGAGCAACGCGAGACTCCAAAAGGAGACGAGTGAGGGCACGTTCAACACACGAAACACGACGTAGCCAATACCGAAGAACAGGGAGAACCACCAGTACTCGGAACGAGACGCCACGCCAGAAAAGGTGACGTATTTCTTCAAGCACGATGCGACGGCGTTGGAGAAGTTCAAAGGCACCTCGAGTCAGAAGTCGGTCGCTGGTCGGACGTGAAAGTTTCCTCACCCTACAACGTGCGCGAGCGATGGCCCCTGATGAGCGAGGTGGATTCTGCGGGAAAGGTCGTTTCTCGGCGAGTTCGTCAACCGTGAACCACTTGCCGCTCGAACCGTGCTGGTGCGTGGCTCGAACGTCCCAGAAGGCAAGTAATTCATTGGTAGAGTTGAGGGACACGAAGCCCTTACTGACGGGCTCGGCTGCTCGCGCAGCCGTCATTCACGCGTACGCATTAGGAGTCTTCATGAAGGTACTGGTTCTCGGTGGCGATGGATTTTGTGGTTGGCCAACGTCGCTGCACCTCTCGGACCTAGGTCACGACGTGACGATCGTCGACAATCTCAGTCGTCGCATGATCGACGTCGAGCTCGAAGTTGAGTCGCTGACTCCAATTCGCCCGATTCACGAGCGCGTTCGCGTGTGGCGAGAGCTGACCGGGAAAGAGATCGGTTTCGTGGCCCTCGACTTGGCCGAGGAGTACGACCGCTTGGAGGCCCTCCTCACGGAGACACGTCCCGACGCCATCGTGCACTTCGGCGAGCAGCGCGCCGCGCCGTATTCGATGCGAACGTCGGCCACGAAGCGCTACACCGTCGACAACAACGTGCGAGCGACGCACAACGTTCTGGCGGCCATCATGTCGAGTGGTCTCGACATCGCGTTGGTGCATTTGGGCACCATGGGCGTCTACGGCTACGGCTGGTCGGGTTCGGCGCCGATCCCTGAGGGCTACCTCACGGTGAAGGTCGCGACGCCCGACGGCGACATCGACCGAGAGATCCTGCATCCGGCCAATCCCGGTTCGGTGTACCACATGACCAAGACGCTCGATCAACTGCTCTTTGCCTTCTACGCCGCGAACGACCAGATTCGCATCACCGACTTGCACCAGGGCATCGTCTGGGGCACCCAGACACCCCAGACCGCCCTCGACGAACGACTCATCAACCGATTCGACTACGACGGTGACTACGGCACGGTGTTGAACCGCTTCTTGATGCAGGCCGCCATTGGCCACCCGCTCACCGTGCACGGCACCGGCGGACAGACGCGCGCCTTCATCCACATCCGCGACACCGTACGCTGCGTCGAGATCGCCTTGAAGAATCCGCCCGAGCGCGGCGACAAGCCCCAGGTCTTCAATCAGGTGACGGAGGTCCATCGCATTCGCGAGCTCGCCGAACTGATCTCGAAGTTGACGGGCGTCGACGTGGCCTACCTGCCGAACCCTCGCCGCGAAGCCGTGGAGAACGAGCTCAACGTCAGTCGCGACAAGTTCTTGGCCCTCGGACTCGATCCGACGAAGCTCTCGGAGGGCCTGCTCGAAGAAGCTCGCGACATCGCGATGCGCTACAAGGACCGGGCCGACACGACCAAGATCATCGCCCGTTCGGTGTGGCGTCAAGGTATGGAGACCTCGCCGGACTTGATGAAGAACTGAGGAATTCGCGCAATTCCTCCCTTGCCGTCGCCGGGCGTGTGAGAATCCGGTCATGCCCAATATCTATGAGTACGTTCGTCATCCTCGCGCCACCGAGCTCGCCCGTCTCGGCCATCCGATAAAGACCAACGACCTACGCAAGCCCAAGTCGGACGGATTCTTCGCTCGCCTCAACTCCAGGTTCGGACTCAAGGTCACGTTGGTCGTCGGCACCATGTGGTGCGCGTACTTCTTCACGGTCTTGGCTCTCTTGGCGCTACCGTCGGCGATAAAGCAGGGTACGTACTACATCGTCGTGTGGCTCTCGAGCAGTTTCTTGCAGTTGGTGTTGTTGCCAATTATCATCGTCGGCCAGAACATTCAGGCCGCCGCGGCCGACAAACGGTCGGAAGAGACCTACAAGGACGCCGAAGCGGTGCTGAAGGAGTCCGAGGAGATCCAAAAGCATCTCCTGGCCCAGGACGAGGTCATCACGGGCATTCTCGATCGTCTCGAAGCCTTGACGAGTACTCCGAATCCGAAGGCGAGCGCCTAGAAGCCTCGGCTCTGCTTGAGCTCCAAGAGTTGGTGAACCATCACGCTCCACGTCGGCACGCCGTCCTTGAGGACCGCGCGGCGAAACGGTTCGGCGAACTGGTTGAAATCGAGTTTCTCCAACGAGTCCGTCACGGTGGACAAGAACGTGACGCCAATCGACACGAACATGATCGAGCGGATGAGATAGCGCAGACGATTCCTCTCGTCGTCACTGATGTTGGCGAGCAGAGGTATGACGGCTTCGAGTTCGGTCAACTGACCAAGGACCGCGACACGGAGTTTGTCGCTCTGCGCCGCGGCGAGTGCCGTCTCGAGGGTGAAACTTCGCCGCACCGCGTTGTGGTGATTCGCCGAACCGTAGAGCAACTGCGTGATCGAACCCTCTTCGAGCACGTTGACGAAGTTCGAGATCTTCATCCAACGAGCGCGCATGAGGTCGTTGAAGGCCGCGATGACGAGGTCTTCCTTGGAGGGGAACAACTTGTAGATCGCGCCCGGTGAGCAGTTGGCGCGGCGGGCGATTCGAGAGATCGTCGCGCGCGTGTAGCCGCTCTTTCCCACGACGCCGAACGTGGCGAAAGCGAGTTGGGTCTTTAGGTCGTCGCCGGGCGCCAGGATGATTTGGTTGACGGGCTCTTCGAGTTTCACCTCGTCGACGTCGCGGGGATCGGTCTCTAGAGTCTCTAAGAGCAGCTTCTCGAGCACGCTCTGGTAGTCGCGGTCCCAACCGAACTGCGAGTCGGCGAAGATCTGCACCATCGTCATGGCGAAAATGGTGATTCCCCTCGTGTAGGCGGCACTCTCGAGGCTCGGCTCGTCGAACGCACGCTCCAGGTAGGTGTGGATGAAGGGCTCGACCTCTTCGTGGACGGTCGGAATCCGGCGCGACGTCAAGAGCACCTGCACGCAGGCAACGTCCGCGGGCGTCGCGGCGCGAATGAAGTCGAAGATGGCCCCGACGTTGGCGGCGTCGGGGTCCTCCGCCGCTCGAAGGCAGAGTTCGAACATCGCCACCGCCCGCTCGCAGAGCACCGCGTTCCAAAGGTCCACGAGAAGTTCGTCGACGTCTTCGTAGCGGGCGTACGTGGCTCCATGGGTGAGGCCGGCTTCGTGACCAACGTCGCGTAGCGACACGTGGTCAACACCCACGCGCAATACCTCCTTCACCGCGGCGTCACGGATCGCGCTGTCGTTGGCGACGGCGCGGGCGCTGCGGGTGCGCTGAGTTCTCGCCATGGACAATCGTACCTAAAGAATTCGGACCATTTCTTGGCCGGGCCCCGGCCCGCGGGATTGAGGCGGTCGGAGCGGCGTGAGAGATTGGAAGGGTGGAGTTCCCCTCTTGAGCACATGGCTCGCGACCCTGACGACCACTTCGACCCTCGTCAACGTGCACAAGGGCGCCGTCTTGCCCGAAGGGCGATTCGTCGTGGTCGCGGTGCCCAGCATGGCCCTCCTCTTCTATCTCCTCGTCGTGCGTCGTCGTCGGGACCGATAGATCCGTGAGCGCCGCGTTTCCCTACGTACCACTCGATCCTCGGGGCTGGCGACTCGCCATGGGACTGCGCCCACTCGATCTGTCGAGGTGGCTGGAGTTCGACGAACACGTCGAGGAGGAGCTCGCCCTCAAGGCCCGACTGATCGAGAACGACTACGACGCCGTCGTGGCGACGCAACCCGAAGGGGACGACGCCAGTGGCGAACTGCTCGAGGAACTGAAGAGCTTCTTGCACGCCGTCCATCCTCTGCGCTCGACCCGGACCGTCGCGAGCGAGCACCCCGTCGTGCAGGCGAGTCGCCTCGCCCAGGAAGACTTTTGCGTGTTGGTGAAGGAGGACACGTGGCGACTGCGTGCGGCGTGCGTCTGCTTTCCTTCGCGCTGGGACCTCGCCAGCAAGATCGGCACCACGCTCGACGACATCCACGCACCAGTGCCGCTCTACGACCAAGAGCTCTCGCGGCCGACCAACGCCTTCTTCGATCGGCTCACGCCCGAAAAGTCATTCTGGCGACTGAACTGGACCCTGCTCGACAGTCCCGTGCTGCACCAGCGCGCCGCCGCGCGCCGCGCGCCGCGCGGCGACCTTTCCGAATGGTACTTTCGCGTGGAGCGCCAGACGCTCCGTCAGCTCCCGATCACTCGCGCCACGGTGTTCACGATTCGCACCTACGTCACGTCGGCGGCGTCGTTGCGCGAGCACGACGAAGAGTTCGTTCCCGCGCTCTTGCGCGCACTGGACAGCGCGCCAGCGTCGGTCCAGCACTACAAGGGTTGGACGGGTGTCGCGACGCGTCTGCGTGACGCGCTCTAGGAACGAATGAGGTCCTTCGCGATGGCGATGACCTGCATCTCGTCGGTCCCGGCGTAGATGCGAAGCACCCGGGCGTCGCGGCTGAGTTGCTCGACGCGGTACTCGGTGACGTAGCCGTTCCCGCCCAAGATCTGGATGGCGTCGTCGGCGACCTGGCAGGCGGCCTGCGCGGCGTAGAGCTTCATCGCCGAGGCCTCGGCGAGACTCGCGACGGCGCCCGCGTTCGAGCGCTCCACGTGGGAGAACACCAGGTTACGAACGTTGACGCGCGCTACCTCCATCTGGGCGAGTTTGAGTTGGATGAGTTGGTACTCGCCAATGGGCGTGCCCCAGAGCGTGCGGTGGCGCGCGTAGTCGACGGCGACGCGCGTGCACTCTTCGATGATGCCCAGTGCCATCGCGGCGACGGCGGCTCGTTCCGTGACGAAGTTGTCCTTCGCGCTCTGTCGGCCGCCGCCGCTGGTCTCCTCGCTCTCGCCGAGCAGTCGGTCTCGCCCGACCACGACGTCGTTCAAGAAGACGTCCCCCGTGGGAGACGCGTGCTGACCCATCTTTCGCATGGGCTGGGACTGCTCGACGCCGTCCATTCCCTTGTCGAGCACGAAGGTCAGCACCTTTCGCTGGCGGACTTCGCCGCCCGTTTCGTCGTCGAGCTTGGCGTAGAGCACGATCGTGTCGGCGTAGGGGCCGTTCGTTATCCAGGTCTTCTGCCCGTTCAAGACGTAGCCGTCGCCGTCACGACGCGCGCTCGTGCGCATGCCGCCGAGGGCGTCCGAACCCGAGTCGGGCTCGGTGATCGCCCACGCGCCGACCTTGTCCAAGGTCATAAGGTCGAGCCCCCAGCGCTCCATCTGGCGCGGGGTCCCGAGTCGGTTGATGGTCCCGGCCGCGAGACCCGTCGACACGCCGAGCGAGGTCACGAGGCCCGGACTCACTCGACAGAGTTCGATCGTGGGGATGAGCGTGAGGGCGGGGTCGCGCGGGCGCTCGTGCGGCGCGTCGTCGCCGGCGAGCTTTCGCTCGAGCTGGCGCCGGAAGGACTCCTGGGCCAGCGCGCGCAAACCGAAGACGTCGTACATCCTTCGCAGGATCTCGTAGGGCGCGACACCGTGGTGTTCGAGGTCGTCGAGCCGGGGACGGATCTCCTCGTCAACGAAGCGGCGCACGACGTCGATGATCGCCTGGTGCTCGTCGGACCATTCGTACATCTCCACCCCCAGACGACGTCGCGAGACGGCGCCCGAGCCATCCTACGAGGCGCGATCCTCGTCGATCGTCAAGGTACCGCCGAGTTGATCGATCAGCGCCGCGAACCACGAGGTCTCGACGTAGGTCACGATCATCGGTCCGACGAACAGCCACGGGTCGGCGCGCGCCGAGATCGCGAAGACCACGAGGAGGAGGACCTCCGAGAACAGGCGCCACGCGCGAAGTCGTCCGAGACGTTGGGTAACGAGGGCGCTCGCGACGAAGAGGTTGACGCCGGGCACGAAGGCCGCGAACGACCAGCGACCCTCGAGCTCCCTCACGCCAAAGGCGCAGACGACGGCACCGACCAGGAGGAGGATGACCGCGAGCTCACTCGCCGCGAGTGCGAACCACCGCGGGGTTGGATGGGCGGTGCCCGGCCAGTGGGCCAACACCCCCACCAGGAGCGCGAGACCGCCCACGACGCCCACGACGCCCGCACGACCTACGCGTCGAAGAGCCTGGACGAGACGCAAGTTCGTGGCGAAGCGTGGGGCCGTGGCGACCTCGCCGTAGGGCTTGGTCAACTCCGACCACGCCGTGCCGTTCCACACGCGCCACTGGCGAGACCCCGAGGGATCGGGGTACCAGCCGGGCGGGACGTCGCTCGAGGTTGGCGGGTTCACCGCACCAGCCTCCCATAGCCTCGACGGGGCGTTCGTTCGCAACGTGGACCCGAGAGGACGTCGCGGCGTTCTCGCGCCGCGCGGTACTAGCGCGGTGCGCGAACGTTGAGCAGCGTCGTGACGCCGATCGCCGCACACGTCTTCGTCCCGCACGCGACGTCCAGGAGCGGCGTGGGCACGTAGAGAAGTGACACGTCGGACGTGATACCGGCGCGCAGCGTGACGAGCCACGGTGACGCGTTCGAGAGCTGTCCGACGACGACGCACGACGTCATCGTGGTGCACGCCAGTGCGTTCGCCTGCTGCTTCAACCTCACGCTGGTCCACGACTTCCCGAGATTGGTCGAGCGAAGGAGTTTCGACGTGCCGATCGTGTTCGCGAGCGCCACGCAACGAAGGTTCACGCAGGAGAGCGACGTGAGGGAGGTCCACGTCGGGGGCGTGGCGCGCTGGGTCCACGTCGCGCCGCCGTCTCCCGTCACGTAGAGCGTGACCTGGTGACGTGGCGAAAGCGCACTGACGACACAGTCGAAGATCGCCCCGCAAGCGAGTGACGTGACGGCGTCACCGTTGGCCCAGGTCATGTCGAGCGGTACCGTCCAGGTGAGTCCGCCGTCGGCGCTCAGGCTCAGGCGCGGCGTGGCGCCGAGCGCGCTGGTGTCGACGAGCGCGCAGTTGAGTCCATCACAGGTGAGGGCGTCAACTCCTATCCCACCCGGTGGCGGCGTCGCGACAACGAGCGTGTGACCGGTCGCGCTAAAGCGCCACAGGAGGTCGCGTCCGGGTTGCGAGCCCGCGAGCAGGCACTGCGTCCGCGTGCAGGCCGTCGACGTGATCAGAGGTGACGCCGACGGGGGTAGGGCCAGCGGGAACCAGTGGCCACTCGGGGTAGCGAACTCGCCGACTGCCGTCGGTCCGACGCTCGCGCTCGACGTCCCGACGGCGACACAAAAGTTACTGAGGGTGCAGCCCACGTTCGTCAGGGGCACCGAGATGCTCCGTGCCGGAGTCCCGTTCACTCGTTGGATCACCACTTTCGCGGTGCCGCAACTCGCCAGCACCAGCGCCGCGACAGCCATCGCCGCCACGAGTCGCCAGCCGGTGCGCACACGGATGGGGGCTGGGCTCATGAAATCCTCTTCGAAGCAACGCGGCAGCGTTGGGGGGAAACTACTGAACGGAGCGAACGGCGTCGCCCAACACGCCAAGGCCGTCGGCCAGTTGCTCGTCGCTGATGATCAGCGGGGGCAACAGGCGTATGACGTTGCCGTACGTGCCGCACGCCAGGGCCACGACGCCGTGCTGTTGGCAGTACGAGATGACCGCCTTCGCCGCCGCGGCGTTGGGTGTCTTGGTGCCGGGTTCAATCAGTTCAATGGCGACCATCGCGCCCCGGCCCCGAACGTCACCGATGATCGCGACGTCTCGTTGGAGTGAACGCAGGTTCGCCAACAACGTTTCGCCGATCTCTCGCGCGCGCGCCAGGAGGTTTCGGTCGCGCAGCGTCTTGATGGTGGCGAGCGCGGCGACGGCGGCGACGGGGTTGCCCCCGTAGGTGCCGCCGAGCCCACCCTCGTGCACCGCGTTCATCAGTTCCGCTCGCCCGGTCACGGCCGCGAGCGGCATGCCGCCGGCGAGTCCCTTGGCCGTCGTAACGATGTCGGGCACGACGCCCTCGTGGTCGACGGCGAACCAGTCACCCGTACGGCAAAAGCCGCTTTGGATCTCGTCGGCGATGAAGACGACGCCGTTTTCGCTGGTCCACTTCGACAGGGCGGGCAGGAATCCTTCGGCCGGCACGACGAAGCCACCTTCGCCCTGGATGGGCTCGATCAAGAGCGCCGCGACGTTTTGCGCGCCGACGTCGGTTTCGATGATCTTGATGGCGTGAGCGGCCGCTTCGGCCCCACTCAGTCCATCGCGGTAGGGATAGCTCATGGGCACGCGGTAGACCTCGGGCGCGAAGGGACCGAAGTGATCCTTGTAGGGCATGTTCTTGGCCGTGAGGGCCATGGTCAAGTTGGTACGACCGTGGTACGCGTGCTCGAAGACGATGATGGCGCTGCGGCCGGTGGCGAGTCGCGCGACCTTGACGGCGTTCTCGATGGCTTCGGCACCGGAGTTGAAGAGCGCCGACGTCTTGGCGTGCGAACCGGGCGTGAGGTCAGCGAGTTCCTCACAGACCTCGACGTAGCTCTCGTACGGCGTCACCATGAAACAGGTGTGGGTGAAGTTCGCGACCTGTTGCGAGACGGCGTCGACGAGGGCGGGCACGGCGTGGCCGATGGTCGTCACGGCGATGCCCGATCCGAGATCGAGCAGATGGTTGCCGTCGACGTCGACGAGGATGGCGCCTTCGGCGCGTTCGATGTACACGGGAAAACCAACGGTGAGCCCGGCGCTCACGACGGCGCGGCGGCGCTGGTGCAGCGCCTGGGACTTCGGTCCCGGCATTTCGGTCACGACCTTGCGCTCGATGCCGACCGACGATTCAATTGACGAAACCATAGTGTGCTCCTGGAAAAGTTCTGCCGAGGTTAGACGTCCCAAGCGTACTGGCACGGCTTGAGGACGTCACGTGAGCGACGAAACGGGTGACCGAGGTCACCCGTTTCGTCGCTGGCGGAGGAGGTGGGATTTGAACCCACGGTGCCCGTAGACACAGCAGTTTTCGAGACTGCCCGATTCGGCCGCTCTCGCACCCCTCCGGGTTAAAGCCTACAACGCCGCTCGTCGGTGGTCTTCGGGGGCTTGACGTCACCTACGCTTCCACGTCATGGACCAAGACGACGAGCGCTTCATGCGCGAAGCCCTCGACGCGGCGAGGCGGGCCGGAGCACACGATGACGTGCCCGTCGGGTGCGTGCTCGTCGAAGACGGCGTCGTGATCGGTGTCGGCGAGAATCGCCGCGAAGTCGATCGCGACGCGACGGCGCACGCCGAAGTGGTGGCGTTACGTGCGGCGGCGAGCTCGCGGGCGCGCTGGCGTCTGGACGGGGTAACGGCCTACGTCACGCTCGAGCCGTGCGTCATGTGCGCGGGCGCGCTGCTCAACGCCCGCGTGGCGCGGGTCGTCATTGGAGCCCTCGACGAGAAGGCGGGTGCGGTGGGTTCTCGCTACAACGTCTTGAGTGATCCCCGACTGTTGCACGAGGCGTCGCTCACGTACGACGTTCTCGCCCAAGAGTCGGCCCAGTTACTGCGTGACTTCTTTTTGGATCGTCGAGACGGCTAGGTCGCCGAGGGGGACTTTTTGGCACCGGACGCACGCCGGCGAGAGTCCGGTCACGTTGGTGATGCCCATTTTCTTCGCCACGAACCCGGCGAAGATCGACCCACCGGACACGTTCGTTGCGCCGAGAAGTGTGCCGCCGACGCCGTACTGACGAATGTCGACGTTGCCACAGCCGTCCGGATCCGCGACGACGACCGCGTAGGGGTGTGGCGCACCGCGGGCGAAAAATTGAAGTGTCAGCGACGCGAGCACGTCGAGCGGGCACATCTCCACGCCGGGCAGTTTGGCGGGAAGTTGGTTGACGTGCGTGATGAGGTAGTCAATGGTCGTAGGATCAGTGGTCGTCAAAGTAGTGATCTTCCCTCTCCTTACGTTGAGTCCGCGATTCACGATAACGACGACCTTCGTTGCCCCCGGTGCGACGATGGAGAACGTCGACTTGCGGGGCGTCCACGTGACGTTCGCGTCGACTCGAAGTCCTAGATCGCCCTGAGGCGTGATCAACACGGAGTATTGGAGTTGGGGACTGAGGAACGACGACGTCGCGCGAAACGAGAAGGACCTATACGTGACGTCGTCGGTTCCGAGACCTGAGGAAGTGCCTGATCCCAAGGGGGTGCCTCCCTTTGGCACGCGAGCGTCGAGCCACTGACGAGCGCCGTCGCCTCCGGGTGCGAGGAAGTACTCGGTCAAGTCCACCTGATCCGGATCCCCCGAGACGGGTGACGTCGACGAAAGTGCCGGGCCGTCGGCGCCGTTCCACGTCGCGAGACGCGTAGATCCCTGGGGCAAGGTGGCGAGCGTGAGGAGGTGGTGTGCTTCTTGCAAGGCGAGGGCCTTTCGCTGAGTGTTCGAAGCACCGAGGGAGGTCGCGTCGGCTAGCGGCATCGCGAAGGAGCCAGTGATGACCAGCGCGCCCACGAGCGTCACGAGCGTCACGAGCGAGCGTACCGAGCTGGTCACGTCAACGAGGCAGAACGTTTTCCTTCGAATGTCCATACTCACTGCTTGTCCAGTCGCCTTGCTTCCTTACCGGTTACTGGGAATCCGCACGGTCGCACACGTCGGCCTTCGCTCTCGTCATCAAGACGACGCGAGAGCGAGGGACGTCAGGGTTTACCCCGATGGTCAGCTCCGCCGCCGTGGCTTATTCTTCAATAAACCGGGTCGCGCGCCTGTCGAGACGAAGGACGAGATGAGCACAGCAGTTCTTGACGATATCGATGGTGCGAACTCCTCGGAGGTTCGCTGGGCCGTCGAAACGCACGGGCTGACCAAGCGCTTCGGCGACAACGTGGCGGTCAACGACGTCGAGTTACTGGTCCCTCGAGGATGCGCCTTCGGCTATCTCGGCCCCAATGGTGCTGGTAAGACGACCCTCATTCGGGTACTACTCGGCTTGACGCATGCTGACGCCGGTACGTCGTCGCTGCTCGGCTACTCGGTGCCGCGCCAGCGCGACCTGGCGTTGGCGCGCGTCGGCGCCATCGTCGACGAACCGCGATTCCATGGTCACTTGACGGGTCGCCAGAACCTTCAGATTCTCGCCGCTGCGCGCGAACGCGCCGCGCGAGGTCGGATCGAATCGTCGCTGGAACGCGTTGGCATGTTGCACCGGGCCGACGACCGTGTCTCGAAGTACTCGATGGGTATGCGCCAGCGTCTCGGTGTCGCGGCCTGCCTGCTCGGTGACCCACAGCTTCTGATACTCGACGAACCGATGAATGGGCTCGACCCCGCTGGCATGCACGAGATGCGCGACATGATCCTGTCGCTGGTCGCCGAAGGTCGTACGGTGATGCTCTCCTCACACCTGCTTGATGAGGTCGAACGAACGTGCGACGCGGTCGCGATCGTGGATAACGGCAAGGTGATCCGTCAAGGTCCGATCGCCGAACTGCTGGCGGGTGCGTCAGTGGAGGTGAGCGTGGAGTGTTCAACGCCCGAAAGGGCCCGAACGGTACTGGCCGCCACCGCCTTAGGGGCGCAGGTCGAGGTTGAGACGTCGGGCTTGTCGATTCACCTCGCCGCGGGTACGGGGCGTGACGCCATCGCCGAAATCAACCGACGGCTGGTCGAGGACGGGATCTCCGTCTACCGGCTCCAGGAGATACAGGTGTCACTCGAATCGTGGTTCTTGCAAGTGACGAGTCGATTGGGGGAGAGCTCGTGACCTCTGTTTCCAGTAGCGCGACGTCAGCGACGCGCGTCGCGACGGAATCGAATGGCACCCCACGTGATCGTCGAGGGTCGTGGGTCCCCACGGGAGGCATGATCACGACACGGATCATGGAACTGCGCAAGCGACGAGGACTCATGGCCGCGCTGATCGTCGTGAACATCGGCATACCCACCATCTTTCTCGTCGTTCGATTGGTAGCGCACGCCGTCGCTCCGAAGTCCTACGGACCGGCCGGCGGATACGACATCTTCACGAGCCTCGTCGCCGGCGTCATGTACGTCTTTGGCTTCATCGTTGCCGCCACGCTGGGCTGTACCGCGGGATCGGTCGACCTCACCGACGGCATGTTCCGTCACTTGGTCATCACGGGACGCTCGCGTTTGGCCCTCTACTTCGCTCGGATCCCCGCTGGACTGGCGATCATCGTGCCGATGGTCGCGGTGGGTTTCACGATCGTGTGCGCCGTGTGCGTCTTCGCCGCCCCCACCAAGCTCTACTACCAGGGCGTCAACGTGCCGCCCGGTCTTTCGCTCTCGGGCTTCGAGAGCTGGGCGTCGCAGCACCCCAAGGAAGCCATCTGTGGTCTTCCCTACCGGATTAATAATAATAAAAGGGGACCACAAATTGGCGTTGCGTGCTTCCTCAACCAGAACGGGACCATCTCAATTCCTCCGGGAACCACAGGCTTCAAGCACATCTCGGCCACCGCACAAAAGGCGGAGGCCGTCAGCATCGCCAAGCAGAACTACTCGCAGTACTCGAAGATCTTCCTCTACCCTTCGACGTCGTTGATGGTCAAAGCAGGACTGTGGATTGAACTCGAAGCCACCATCGGCTTCATCGTGGGGCTCGGTCTGGCGTCACTCATGGGGCAACGAACGGTGCCGGTGATCTTGATGATCGTGCTCGAGATCGTGCTCACGCCCATCTTCTCTCGAACGGTAATCACCCACCTGATCAACGTGCAGCGAGGACTCGTTGGTCTCGCCACCGCTCACTTGGAACCGGGCGGCCTACCGCGGGCGTTCGGTGGGGGAGGCCCGGGCGGGGCACCAGTACTCGTCCCGGAAAGTACGACGGTCGCGGTGTGCGTGATTGTCGGGTGGCTCGTCGTCTGGACGGCACTGGGCGCGTGGCGAATGTCGAAACGTGACGCGTGAGCGCAGTTGACTCGGATCAAATACCCGCCACGCTCCAGTAATCCTTCTTTCGCGTCCCTGGCGGAGGAGGTGGGATTTGAACCCACGGAAGGTTTCCCTTCACACGATTTCCAATCGTGCCGATTCGGCCGCTCTCGCACTCCTCCATTGATTGGCACGCACTTCGAGAAATGTATACCGGCTCGCAAGGTTACCCGAGTCGCGTCGCGACGTTCTCCGGTAGCCTTGAAACGCCGAGGTTGAAAGCGGTGGTCGGGTCCCGTGCGACGACCTTTCGTGAACCGAGTCAGGGGTGGAAGCCAGCAGCTCTCAGCGAACTGTGTTGGGTGCCACGGATCGCCTGACCGCCGCTTTGGACTTCGGCACCGTACGGCACACCATTAACATCACTGCATGGCTGATGAGAAGGCGACCCCCACGTCCCTCGAAGGGGTGACCTCGCTCTATCGACGCTTTCGGCCCGCTCGATTCGCCGAACTTCGGGGCCAGGATCACGTCGTTCGAGCGCTCCAGGGCGCGGTGAAGAACGATCGAATCTCCCACGCCTACCTCTTTTCCGGGCCCCGCGGCACGGGAAAGACAACGACCGCGCGAATTCTCGCCAAGGCCCTCAACTGCGAGAGTCCCGTCGACGGCGACGCCTGCGCGCGGTGCGCGAGTTGCCTCTCGATCGCCAAGGGGACGTCGCTCGACGTCATCGAACTCGACGCCGCTTCCAATAATGGTGTTGACGACATTCGTGACATCATCTCGGGCGCCTGGCACGGCACGCCGGGACGTTGGAAGGTGTACATCTTCGACGAGGTGCACCAGCTCTCCAAGGCCGCCTCGGCGGCACTGCTGAAAACCTTGGAAGAACCCCCGTCGCACGTAGTCTTCGTTCTCGCGACCACTGACCCGCACAAGGTGCTCCCGACGATCCGTTCGCGCACGCAGCACCTCGAGTTTCGACTCATCGGCGCCGACACGCTCGCCACGCTGCTCCACGACGTCGAAGGCGCGGCGGGCCTGGGCGCGGACGACGCGACCATTGAAGCCGCCGTGCGCCTCGGTCGGGGATCGGCGCGCGACGCGCTCAGCGCGCTCGATCAGTTGCTGGCTACCGGTTCGATTAGTGAGACCCAGCCGGAGTTCGACGGACTCTTTCACGCCCTCGTGCACGACGACGCGGTCGAAGCACTTCGCTCGCTCGCGGTACTCGCTCGCGAAGGCTGGGACCCCGAGCAACTCGCCGAGAACTTCGCGGGCGAAGTGCGACAGGTCTTCCTCTTGCAAGTCGCCCCCGAAGTCGCCGACGCCGTCGACGCCGACCGCGAGCGTCTCTCCTCGTGGGGTGAGCAACTCGGTTTGGCGCGCAGTGTGCGAATCCTCGAGACCGTTGGGCGGGCGATTCGTGAGATGAAAAGCGCCCCGGAGAAGATCGTCATGCTGGAAGTTGCCATGGTGCGTCTTACGAAACCCGATCTCGATCACTCCTACGAGTCGCTCGACGAACGACTGACGAAAGTCGAACGGGGGGCGGGACGGCCCGCCGCCGCGACCCCACCTTCGCCGTCAGCGCCCCTGCGCCCCATTGGCTCGTCGGCGCGCGCTGAGGTTCCGATGCCACCTACGAAGCCCGAACCGCTCGAGGTGGATGACGAGCACGCGCCGGAGGTCGCGACGCCAAGGGGCGGCGAACCGCCGACGAGCGAGGGCGGGGATTCTTTGGCCCTCGACGACGTGCGGGATCGGTTCGTCGAGCGGGTGATACCTCGCACCTCACGTTCCGCTCAACTCCTGTTGCGTTCGGCGAAGGTCGAATCCCTCGACGGGTTGCTGTTGACGATCGCCGTGGGAAGTGAGGAGATGCGCCAGAACACCGAACTCATAGCGCAGGGCCTGAAGGGCGCGCTCGAACACGAGTTCAAGGTACCCATGACGGTGTTCTGGACCGTCGACACGTCCCTCGTCGGAGCCCCGGCGCCAACACAGCGCGCCGCGGCGAAACCCGCGCCGATCGAGGACGACAGGGACGACGCCGACGCGTCGGTGCTCGTGGTCGACTCCGTGGCCGGTCACCTCATCACCGAAATGTTCCCCGGGGCCGAGGAGATCTCGTGACGTACCCCCCAGCCCTGCAGGCCGTCGTCGACGAACTCGGACGTTTTCCCGGTGTCGGCCCCAAGTCGGCGCAGCGCATCGCCTTTTGGCTCATGCGCCAGCCCAGCGAGGACGTCGATCGATTGGCGTCGTCACTGGGTGAGATGAAGGTCAAGCTTTCGTTCTGTGAGCGATGCTGCAACATCGCTGAATCCGGTGGCCCCTGTCCAATCTGTGCCGACACCCGACGCGATCAGACCGTGATCTGTGTCGTGGAGAGTCCACCCGACGTCGGAGCCGTTGAACGTTCCGGCGCCTTTCACGGGACCTATCACGTACTGCACGGCGTGCTCAATCCACTGGAGGGCGTGACGCCGGACCGACTGAAGATCCAGGAGTTGTTGCAGCGCCTCCACGGTCCGGTGAAGGAGGTCATCCTGTGCTTCAACTCGAACGTCGAGGGTGACCACACGGCCATGTACCTGAGTCGACTGTTGCAAGTGCCCGGCCTCATTGTCTCGCAGCCCGCGAGCGGACTTCCGGTGGGGGGCGATCTGGAGTTCGCCGACGACTTGACGTTGGGCCGAGCGCTCGACGGTCGACGCGTCCTCAGCGACTAGGCGAAGCGCACCACGCACATCGCGCCGGCGATCAAGCAGTAGATCGCGAAGGGCGTGAGGGTCCTGGTCTTGAACCACTTCGTGAGAAAGCGCACGGCGACGTACGTGGTCATCATCGCGAAGAGCGCCCCGACGAGGGTCGGCGCGCGGACGCCGTTGCCGAGCGCCGACCCTCGCCGTGTGCTCGACCGAGCTGGGTGAAGAGTCCTCGAAAGAGTGCGACCCACGTTCCTCGACAGAAGAGAATGAGACCGAGCGCCGTGCCGACGTGCGGTCCGACCAGGAAGACCAGGAAGAATGACTGTTTGACACTGCGGCTACCCACGAGATTGTGCCAACCGAGGTGAGCCGGGACGAGCACGCCGTGGCCCAAACTCGAGACCGGAAAGAGTTCGGTGACCCCCTGGATGACACTCGTGACGATGGCCTGGAAGAGGCTCAGCGAGGCGTGCACGGAGCCACACCGAGCGAGGGCACGTTGTGCACTCGCCACTCGATGGGAGAGACTACGTCGGTGCGCTATCTCACGATCGTCCGCCACGCCAAGGCCGAAAAGGCCACGCCGGAAACGCGCGACTTCGATCGGATGTTAAGTGATCGTGGGCGACGTCAGTGTGAACGACTGCGCGCCTGGGTCACCGACGAGAGTGAACTTGGCCGCTTCGGACCCACGACGGCGCTCGTCAGCGCCGCGGCGCGTACGAAGGAGACATTCCAACGGGCTTTCGAAGCAACGCCCTTCGTCACCCGGTGTTCGTTCAGTGAACTTATCTACAACGGCCATCGTGACGTCTCGGCCGAGGATCTGCTGATTGACTTGGCCGCGATCGATCCCGTGACAACGTCGTTACTCGTGGTGGGACATAATCCCACGGTGCTTGAGCTTTTGTGGTCGCTCGTACCCGGACGGTCCGTCTCACCGCGGGAGGGTTTTCCGACAGCCGGCGCGTTCGTGCTGGCCATTCCAGATGACCGTCAGGTCGGTCTCTCGCACTACGACCTCGTTGCCCGTTACGTTCCCGACTAGAGAGAGCGAAGAATCGCGGCGTCACCTTGACCGCCGCCGCCACAGAGCGCGACGGCGGCCACGCCGCCACCACGACGACGTAGTTCAATGAGCGCGGTGAGCGCGAGGCGCGTGCCCGACATACCAACGGGGTGACCGAGCGCGATGGCACCGCCGTTGACGTTGATCTTGTCCTCGTCGACGCCGAGATCGTCGGCTGAGGAGAGTCCGACCGCGGCGAAGGCTTCGTTGATCTCGAAGAGGTCGAGCGACTTCACGTCGAGACCGGCCTTCGCGGCCGCCTGAAAGATGGCGCGCGAGGGTTGGGTGAGGAGCGACGTGTCGGGTCCGGCGACCTGGCCGTAACTCACGAGCTCACCCAGCGGCGTAAGGCCCAGCTGCTTGGCGCGCTCTTCACTCATCACGAGCACGGCGGCGCCCCCGTCGGAGATCTGCGAGGCGTTCCCGGCGGTGATGGTGCCGTCCTTCTCGAAGGCCGCGCGCAGCTGGCCGAGCGACGCGACCGTGGTGTCCGCGCGAACGCCTTCGTCGACGGTGACCTGGATAGGGTCGCCCTTTCGTTGGGGAACGCTTACCGCGACGATCTCTTCGGCGAAGCGGCCCGAGGCAATGGCGGCGGCGGCGAGCTGATGGCTCCGCGCCGAGAACTCGTCTTGACGAGCGCGACTGATCTGACCCTTGTTGTAGTGCTCGGTGGCGAGGCCCATCGCGCACTCGTCGAACGCGCAGGTCAACCCGTCGAACATCATGGCGTCGACGACCTTCTGGTCCCCGATGCGGTACCCGGCGCGCGCGCCGGGCAGCAGGTAGGGCGCGTTGGTCATCGACTCCATGCCGCCGGCGACGATGACGTCGGCGTCGCCGGCGCGAATCATGAGGTCGGCGAGGTAGATCGTCTGGAGGCCCGAGAGACAGACCTTGTTGATCGTCGTGGCGTGCACGGTCATCGGGATGCCGGCCTTGACGGCCGCCTGGCGTGCGGTGATCTGACCCTGGCCGGCCTGGAGGACTTGGCCCATCAGCACCGCGTCGACGCTCGTCGGGTCGACGCCGGTCCTTTCTAGGACGTCCTTGATGGCCGCGCCGCCGAGGTCTTGACCACTCAACGTCGCAAAGGCTCCCGAGAGCTTGCCAATGGCGGTACGACTTCCGGCAACGATGACACTGCGCGACATGACGGCTCCTCACGAACGGCCCCAGTGGGACCTACTTGAGACGATAGACGCTTCCGCAATATCCGCGACGAGTGACGAAGACCGTAGAACACCGTGGCCGCTGGTTTCGCCGGGGCAAGTAGCCTCGCGCAGATGAGTGAGATTCTTGACGCCGTCCTCGCGGGGGCGTCGGGCGAGACGTTGGCCTCGACGCCGATGCCCTTGACCACGCGGGCCGTCTTCGTTCGTCGCGACGAGCAGAACATGTTCGACGGCGTGGCGAGCAAGGACAAGGACCCTCGTCGAAGCTTGCACGTTGGCGACGTCCCGGTTCCCGAACTCGCGCCCGACGAGGTGTACGTCGCGGTGATGGCCTCGTCGATCAACTTCAACACCGTTTGGACGAGCATCTTCGAGCCCCTACCCACCTTTGGCTTTCTCGACCGTCTAGGCCGGGAGTCGATCTGGGGTCAACGTCACGCGCTGGACTATCACGTCGTCGGATCCGACGCGGCGGGTGTCGTCTTGCGCACCGGATCGTTGGTAAGAAACTGGAAGGTGGGCGACGAGGTCACGGTGCACTGTAACTACGTCGACGACCAAGACCCGAGCAGCCACGACGACTCCATGATGGCGAGCAATCAGCGCATCTGGGGGTTCGAGACCAACTTCGGCGGGCTGGCGGAGATCGCGGTCGTCAAGGCCAATCAACTAATGCCCAAACCCAGGCATCTCACGTGGGAAGAGGCCGCGGTGAACGCGCTGTGTAACTCAACGGCCTACCGGATGTTGGTTTCACGAAACGGCAAGCCGGTCACCCAGGGTGACAAGGTCTTGATCTGGGGCGCGTCGGGAGGGCTCGGTTCGTTCGCCGTGCAACACGTCTTGAACTCCGGAGGCGTGCCGATCGGCGTCGTGTCGAGTGAGCCGAAAGCGGCGATGCTTCGAGAACTCGGCTGTGAACACATCCTCAATCGCACCGAAATGGACTATCGGTTCTGGCAGGACGACCATACCCAGGACGAGAGCGAGTGGCGCCGACTCGGCAAGGACATTCGATCGCTCGTCGGCAGTGACCCCGACATCGTGTTCGAACACCCAGGCCGTTCGACCATGGGCGCGAGTGTCTTCGTCACGAAGCGTGGGGGCACCATCGTGACGTGCGCCGCGACGACTGGCTTTATGATCGAGTACGACAACCGTCATCTGTGGATGAAACTTAAGACGATCAAGGGCACGCACTTTTCGAACTATCGCGAAGCCTGGTCGGCGAATCAAGCGATCATCGACGGCGCGGTCGTGCCGACGCTCTCGGCGGTCTTCGCGATGGACGAGGTCGGTGACGCCGCCTATCAGATGCACCACAATCGCCACGAGGGAAAGATTGGCGTTCTCTGCGTGGCGCCGAGCGAGGGACTGGGTATCTCTGACCCCGAACTTCGCGCTCGCGTTGGTGAAGACCGTCTCACCATCTTTCGACGGCACGACGAGGAGTAACGGTGGACTCACTACTCATCGAGATCGACCACGTCGCCATCGCCGTGCGTGACCTCGAGGCGGCGATCGCCTGGTACGCGGAGGTCTTTGGTGCCACCGTCGAGCATCGAGAGACCGTTGAGTCCGACGGCGTCGAAGAAGCGTTGGTGCGCGTCGCCGACTCCTACGTCCAACTCCTCACGCCCACGCGCGACGATTCACCGGTCGCGAAGTATCTCGAGAAGAAGGGCGAAGGTCTGCACCACGTGGCCTATCGCGTCGCGAACTGTGCCGAGGCGCTCGAGGCCGTGAAGGCGGCGGGCTATCAAGTGATCGATCAAGCTCCACGTCCGGGATCGCGCGCGACCACCGTGGCGTTCATCCATCCCAAGGCGTCCTTCGGCACGTTGATCGAGCTCGTGCAAGAGCGCGACTAGTTCGCGCAGCGATTCTCGGTTACTCGAGAGTTAGAAAAGACGTACTAACGAGTAACGAGTAATTCCTACTTTGCGGTAACGCCGTGTTGACACGACGTTGTCGATGACGTCGAATTCGTGAGGTGTTTTCCACGTGAAGTGGTTGCGGGTCCTGGCTAGCCTGTCAACATATGGAGCACTCAATGGCTGACCGTCTGAAGGAGTTAGAGGCCTTAAAGGCGGAAGCCCGAGTTGCCGGTGGCGAGAAAGCGATCGAACGTCAACGCGCGAAGGGTCGTATGACCGCGCGCGAACGCCTCGAGTACCTCCTCGACGAAGACTCGTTCCAAGAGCTCGACATGTTGAATCGTCACGTCGCTTCGGGCATGGGTCTTGAGGAGTCACGACCGTACTCCGACGGTGTCATCACCGGGTACGGCAAGATCGATGGTCGCAAGGTCTGTGTCTACTCACAAGACTTCACGGTCTTTGGTGGCGCACTCGGTGAGACGCACGGCGAGAAGATTCAAAAGATCATGGACCTCGCCACGACGATGGGGCTGCCCATCATCGGCCTGAACGACGGTGCGGGCGCGCGAATCCAAGAAGGGGTCGCCGGCCTCAACGCCTACGGCGGGATCTTTCGTCGCAACGTTCGCGCGTCGGGCGTCGTGCCCCAGATCTCCGTCATCCTCGGACCGTGCGCTGGGGGAGCGGTCTACTCGCCGGCGCTCACCGACTTCATCTTCATGGTGAAGGACTCGAGTCATATGTTCATCACCGGGCCCGACGTCGTGAAGTCCGTGACGGGTGAAGACGTCACCCTCGAAGAGCTGGGCGGCGCGCAGACGCACGCCACGAAGTCGGGTGTCGCGAGTTTCGTGTTGCCCGACGAGAAGAGTGTTCTCGACGAGGTCCGTTACCTTCTCTCCTTCTTGCCGTCGAACAATATGGAAGAGCCGCCGCGCATCATGACCGGCGACGACCCCAATCGACTCTGTGAGAACCTGCGCGATCTCATGCCCGTGTCACAGAATCAGCCCTACGACATGAAGAAGGTCATCACCGCGGTCGTGGACGGCGGCGACTACATGGAAGTTCACGCCACCTACGCCCAACAGGTCACGTGCGGTTTCGCCCGATTGGACGGACACACCATCGGCCTCATCTCCAACCAGCCCCAGATTCTCGCCGGGGTGCTGGACATCGAATCCAGCGAGAAGGCCGCCCGATTCGTACGCACCTGTGACGCCTTCAACGTGCCCATCGTCACCTTCGTCGACGTGCCCGGCTTTATGCCCGGCGTCGCGCAAGAGTACGGCGGCATCATTCGCCACGGGGCCAAGTTGCTCTACGCGTTCTGCGAAGCGACGGTGCCGCGCATCTCGGTCATCACGCGCAAGGCCTACGGCGGCGCGTACGTCGTCATGAACTCGAAGTCAATCGGCGCGGACCTCGCCTTCGCCTGGCCCACGGCCGAGCTCGCGGTCATGGGCGCGTCGGGCGCCGTGCGCATTGTCTACCGGCGCGACCTCGCGGAGTCCGACAATCCCGATGAGCTGCGCGCCCAGCTCATCGACGACTACGAAGAGCGCTACGCGAATCCCTACATCGCGGCCGAACGGGGCTTCATCGACGACGTCATCGACCCCGCCGAAACCCGTCAGGTCCTCGCTCGCTCGCTCGACCTCCTTCGGGGCAAGCGTGAGGACCTGCCAAAGCGCAAGCACGGGAACGTGCCGCTGTGAGCTACGGACTCGCGCCGCGACCGGGCTTGCCGCCCGACGAGATGGCCGCGCTCATCGCCGCCGCCGAGGAGTTGTTGAGGCCGCCACGTTCACGCGTGAAGGACAAGGCCCCGATGTGGCGATTCTCGGGACGCTGGTTCAACGCCGGCCCCTTCGCGCTGCGTCGCCCGCATCACCTCAACTAGACGCCTCGATCAGGTCCAAGAGATCGTCCATGATCGCGGCCAGCGAGTAGTCCTTGGGCGTGTAGATCGCCGCGACACCGAGCGCGGTGAGTTCGCGCGCGTCCTCGTCGGGCACGATACCCCCGACGACCACTTTGGCGTCGACGCCCGCGTCGCGCAGCCCTTCGATGACCCGGGGCACGAGCGCGAGGTGCGAACCCGACAAAATCGAGATACCCACCACGTCGACGTCCTCGTCGCGCGCGGCCGCGACGATCTCCTCGGGCGAGAGGCGAATTCCCTGGTAGATGACCTCGAAGCCGGCGTCGCGCGCGGCGACGGCGATCTGCTCGGCGCCGTTGGAGTGACCGTCTAATCCGGGTTTGGCGACGAGCAACTTGGGCGGCGTGCCGCGCCTTTCACCGAGGGCCTTCGAACGAGCGACGAGGAGGGCGAAGTTCTCGCCCCGATTCCCGACCCCACCGCGCACGCCCGTCGGCGCTCGGTACTCGCCAAACACGTCCCGCAGCGCGCCGGCCCACTCCCCGGTGGTGCCACCAGCCTTGGCGAGGGCGATGGTCGGCACCATCACGTTGTCGGTGACGTCACTGCTCGCCACGACGCGACGCAACTCCGCCAAAGCCTCCCGCACGGCGTCGTCGTCGCGACCCTGGCGCCACGAGGTCACGTCGTCGACCAGTTGTTGCTCGATCGCCGGGTCGACGGTCATGATGGCCTCGAGTGAGTCGCCGCCGGTGAGTGGCGACGGCGCCGTCTCGGTGAACCGATTGACCCCCACGACGATCTGTTCGCCCGACTCGATGCGCTCGACGCGTGCCGACTGACTCTCCACCAGGCGGCTCTTCAGTTCGTCGATGGCGTTGAAGGCGCCGCCGAGCGCGAGCACGTCGTCGAGTTCACTCTGGGCCGCCACCGTGAGTTCGTGCACGATGGCCTCCATGACGCGTGAACCGGCGAAGATGTCGGGGTACTCGAGGAGATCGCTCTCGTAGGCCAATACTTGTTGAACGCGAAGACTCCACTGTTGGTCCCACGGACGCGGGAGTCCGAGCGCTTCGTTCCACGCCGGCAGTTGCACCGCGCGAGCACGCGCGTCGGCGCTCAACGTGACGCCGAGCATCTCGAGCACGATGCGCTGCACGTTGTTCTCGGGCTGCTGTTCGGTGAGCCCGAGTGAGTTCACCTGCACGCCGTAGCGAAAGCGGCGAAGGGACGGGTCGTCGACGCCGTAGCGGACGCGACAGATTTCGTCCCACATCGCGGTGAAGGTGCGCATCTTGGCCACCTCTTCGATGAAGCGCACGCCCGCGTTGACGAAGAAGGAGATTCGCCCGACGACCTCGGGCATGAGGGCGGTCTCGACCTTGCCCGAATCGCGCACCGCGTCCAACACGTCAATGGCCGTCGCGAGCGCGTAGGCGATCTCCTGGGCCGGTGTCGCGCCGGCCTCTTGAAGGTGGTAGCTGCACACGTTGATGGGGTTCCACTTGGGAACGTGATGGATGCCGTAGGCGATCATGTCGGCGATGAGTCGTTTCGACGGCTCGGGCGCGAAGATGTAGGTGCCGCGACTGAGGTACTCCTTCACGATGTCGTTCTGCGTGGTGCCTTGGAGGGCCCTTAGGTCGACGCCCTCCTCTTCGGCCAGGGCGAGGTAGAGACCCCAGAGCCACGCGGCCGTGGCGTTGATGGTCATGGACGTGTTCATCTCGTCCAAGGGAAGGTCCGCGAAGAGTTGGCGCATGTGGCCAAGGTGCGCGACGGGCACCCCTACCTTGCCCACTTCGCCCGCGGCGCTCGGGTCGTCGGGGTCGTAGCCGGTCTGGGTGGGAAGGTCGAAAGCGATGGAGAGACCGGTCTGACCCTTGGCGAGATTGTTGCGGTAGAGCTCGTTGGAGGCCGTGGCGCTGGAGTGACCCGAGTACGTGCGCATCACCCAGGCCTTGGAACGGTCCTTCACGGTTCCTCCCGTCGTCGCTCTACTTACGGTACTGATAGAAGCCCGCGGCGGACTTACGCCCCAGCAGCCCCGCGCTCACCATGCGGCGCAACAACGGCACTGGCGCGTAGTTCGCCTCGGCGAACTCCGCGTGCAGCGCGTCGAGGATCGCCACGGAGGTGTCGATCCCGACGAGGTCGAGCAACGCGAAGGGCCCCATGGGATAGCCGCACCCACCCTTCATCGCGGCGTCGATGCCCTCCTTGGTCGCGGCGCCTCCCTCGAGGAGACGCACGGCGTTGTTGAGATAGGGGAAGAGGAGCGCGTTCACGATGAAGCCCGCCTGGTCTTTCACCTCGATTGGTTCCTTGTTGCACGCGAGCACGAACTCGGTCACCGACGAAATGGTGTCGTCGCTCGCGCTGAGTGGTCGCACGACTTCCACGAGGGTCATGACCGGCACGGGGTTGAAGAAGTGTACGCCGCAGACGCGCTCGGGGTGTGAGATCTGTGTCGCGAGATCGATGACGGCCAGTGTCGACGTGCACGTGGCGATGATCGTCGTGGGACGCACGACGGCGTCGAGTTCGCGAAAGAGCTCCTGCTTGACGTCGAGGTCTTCGACCACGGTCTCGATGACGAGGTCACAGCGCGCGAGATCGCCGAGATCGGTCGTTACGCTGACGCGTTGGCGAATCGCGTCCGCCTCCGAGGCGCTGCGCGTCTCCTTTTCGACCTGCTTGGCGAGTGAGTGCTCCAACGTCGCCAAGACGGCGTCGGCGCTCGCCGACGTGCGAGACCGCACGATCACCGTGGCACCGGTGGACGCGGCGACTTCGGCGACGCCGCTACCCATGATGCCCGAACCCACGACGCCTATGTTTCCGAAGCTCATGTGCGAACACTAGCGTTACCGATCGGTAGCGACGAACGAGAAAGTGACGTGATGCAACAGACGACGATCGTGGTGGGTTCGCTGGAGGCGCTTCGTGACGTGCTGGTCGCGGGCGCGTTGCTCGACGTGTCGAGCGACACCGACGTGGTGCTCCTGCCCACGGCCGCGGCCTTTCTCGGCATCAACGAAGCCGCCATCGAACTCTCCGTTCTCTTCGAGTCGTCGGGGGCGCGGGTGGAGGCCCTGATGATCGCCGACCGTGCGTCGAACGATGAACCGTACTTCGTGCGACGGATCAGCAGTGCCGATCTCGTGGTCCTCAGCGACGGCTCAGCGCTTCACGCGAAGAGCGTGTGGCACGCGTCACCGGTCGGAGAAGCTATTCGTGACGCTCGTTGCGTCGTCGCCGTGGGGTCGGTCGCGTCGCTCCTCGGCGTCGTGATGATCGATCCACGTGGGGGAGCGCCGACGACCGGTCTCGGGTATCGCGCGGGTCTCGTCCTCGGCGTTACCGCTAGCGACGAGCAGTTGTCGCGCACGCGAACACTGTTGGGCGCCGACGACACCTTCAGCGTCCTTGGACCTCGCGGTGTCGTGTACCACGACGGATCGTCGTGGTGGCGCGCGAGTGACGACGTCGTTACGACGCGCGCGCACGACGTGGTCGAGCTCTAGCTCTCGGTGATCGTGACCGACTCGATGACGACGTCTTCGCGCGGTTTGCCCGAAGGCGTGCCGAGGTCGTTGATCGCGGCGACCACGTCGATGCCCTTCACGACCTTGCCGAAGTGTGCGTACAGGGGCGGCAGACGCACGCCGTCGGGACCCGAGATGACGAAGAACTGCGAACCGTTGGTGTTCGGTCCCGCGTTGGCCATGGCCAAGGAGCCGATCTCGTAGCGACCGGGCTTGGGCAGTTCGTCGTCGAATCGATAGCCCGGACCGCCGGCCCCGCTACCCGTGGGGTCGCCTCCCTGCAGGACGAAGCCGGGAATGATGCGGTGGAACACGATGCCGTCGTAGTAGTGCCAGCGGGCCAAGTACACGAAGCTGTTCACCGTCACGGGCGCGCCGTGGTGATCGAGCAGCAGTTCCATCGTCCCCTTCGAGGTGACCATCGTGGCGCCGTAGGTCTTCTCGGGATCGATGATCATCTCGGGCGCGGCGTCGAACTTCTGACGCTTCGGACTCGATCCGTCGGGGTTGGGAAGGTGATCGCTCATGGTTTATGACTCCGTAATCGTGATGTTCAAGATGCGGTGGGTGATGGCCGGCGGCACGCCGGTGGAACTCGAACTGCCGGCGTCTTGGATGGTGTTGACGGCCTTCACGCCACTGATGACCTGACCGAAGAGCGAGTAACTGTTCGGAAGCGACTCACCGGCAGCGCCGGTGACGATGAAGAACTGACTACCGCCGGTGTGCGCCGCGCCGGTGTTGGCCATCGCGATGGAGTAGAGCGGGTAGGACGGACTACCGGCCTTCGGGTACTCGTCGGCGATGGTGTAGCCCGGACCGCCGGTGCCGGTGCCCGTGGGGTCACCGCCTTGGATCATGAAGCCACTGATCACGCGGTGGAAGATGACGCACTTGTAGAAGCCCTGATCCGCGAGGAAGACGAAGTTGTTCGTCGTGATGGGCGCGGTCTTCGCGTCGAGCTTGACGACGAAGTTGCCGGCCGTGGTCGTGAAGTGCGCTAAGTACGTCTTCGCGGTGTTGATCGTCATCGCCGGGGCCTTGGTCCACGTCTTGGTGTTCACGCGGGTACTCGTGGAAGCGGGACAGCCCGCCGCGACGGCTTTGGCGTTGGCCTGGGCCTGGGTGATGGCGTAACCCGCGGGCTTGGCCGCGGTCGTCGTCGTGGTGGCGGCGGTCGTGGTCGTCGTCGTCGTGGTGGCGGCGGCCTTGGGCTTTCCCCCCGCAAAGAGCAGGGCGCCGGAGCCGACGACGACAACCGCAATGATCCCCACGATGACGCCACGTCGCATGTTCTTGCGACGCTTTTCGTAACGCTGTTCTCGTTCTAGTTTTTCGCGGCGGGCCGCTTTCTGCCGTTCGCGTTTGGAAGTTGCCATGGTTGCGACTTTACTAGGCCCCAAAAGGCCTTTGTTTCACTCAACTATCCTTGGTGCGCATGGCGCTCATCGTGCAAAAGTTTGGTGGCACGTCCGTCGGCGACGCCGAACGTATCCGAGCCGTTGCCGATCACGTCGCGCGCACCCGAGCCGTTGGGGATGAGGTCGTCGTCGTGGTCTCGGCGATGGGCAAGTTCACCGACGACCTCGTCCACTTGGCTGAGGACGTCTCGCCCTCGCGCACCGCGCGTGAGATGGACATGTTGTTGACCGCGGGCGAGCGAATCTCGATGGCGCTCGTGAGCATGGCCCTTGGGGCGGTCGGGGTCGAGTCGGCGTCCTTCACCGGAAGTCAAGCCGGCATCATCACCGATACCAGCCACACGCGGGCGAAGATCTTAGAGATTCGCCCCGACCGGATACGCGAGGCGCTCGACGACGGCCTCGTTCCCGTCGTGGCCGGATTTCAGGGCGTCTCCACCGATCGCGACATCACGACGCTCGGACGCGGCGGCTCCGACGTCACGGCCGTCGCGCTCGCGGCTGCGCTCAGGGCCGACGTCTGCGAGATCTACACCGACGTCACGGGCGTCTTCAGTGCGGACCCGCGAGTCGTGCCGAAGGCCCGTCGACTCGACAAGGTCTCGTTTGATGAGATGATGGAGATCGCCGCCACCGGTGGCCGGGTGTTGATGCTTCGCTCCGTGGAGTACGCGCGCCGTCACCACGTGCCCCTGCACGTTCGTTCTAGTTTCACTTGGGAACCAGGAACCTGGATCGTGGAGGAGGACCCCACCATGGAAGAAGCCATCGTGCTGGCTATCACCGACGACACCTCGGAGGCGAAGATCACCGTGGCCGGCGTGCCCGACCGACCCGGCGTGGCCGCCGCGCTCTTTCGCGAGCTCGCCAATCACGGCATCAACGTCGACATGATCGTGCAGAACACCAGTGCACACGCCGTCACCGACATTTCGTTCACCGTCGCCAAGGTCGAACTCGCCGCCGCGATGGTCGCGTGCCAGAAGGTGCAGAAGGAGATTGACGCCGCGACGGTCACGAGCGACGACAACATCGGACGCGTCACGATCGTGGGCGCTGGCATGAAGTCCAGTCCCGGCGTGACGGCCCTCATGTTCGAGACGCTCTACGACAACGACATCAACATCGAAATGATCTCGACGAGTTCAATTCGCATTTCGTGCGTGCTTCGCGCCGACCGGGTCGCCGACGCCGTTCGTCACCTCCACCACGCGTTCGGCCTCGACGCCGAGTGACCTAAACTTCCGCCATGCGCGTTGCCATCGTCGGAGCCACTGGCCAAGTCGGCACGGTCATGCGCGCCATACTTCTGGAGCGTCGGTTTCCGGTGGACGAGATGCGTTTTTTCGCGTCGGCCCGCTCGACCGGAGCTTTCATCGAGTGGGACGGACGGGCTATCGAGGTCGAGGACGCCGCCACGGCCGACTTCTCGGGCATCGACATCGCCCTCGCGTCGTCGGGCGCGACGTCGTCGAAGGTCCTCTCCCCACGACTCGCCGCCGCGGGCGCGATCGTCATCGACAACTCGTCGGCCTGGCGGATGGACCCCGAGGTCCCCCTGGTCGTCCCCGAAGTGAACGCGCACGCGCTGATCACCATCCCGAAGGGTATCGTCGCCAATCCGAACTGCACCACCATGGCCGCGATGCCCGTGTTGAAGCCCCTTCACCTAGCAGCTGGCCTCACGACGATGATCGTGTCGACCTACCAAGCAGTGAGTGGTGCCGGTCGCGAAGGCGTCGACGAACTGGCCGACCAACTCGAGAAGACCCGCGACAGTGACGTGAGGGTGTTGGCCTTCGACGGTGCGGCGTTCCCCTTCGACGAAGGGGTGAAGTTCCCGGCGACGATCGCGCACAACGTGATTCCCCTCGCCGGATCGATCGTCGACGACGGTTCGTTCGAGACGGGTGAGGAGCAGAAGTTGCGCGACGAGAGTCGAAAGATCCTCGAGATCGCGAACCTGCACGTCAGCGCGACCTGCGTGCGCGTTCCCGTCTTCACGGGTCACTCGCTCTCACTGACGCTGGGTTTCGAGCGACCGCTCACGCCCGAACACGCCACTGAACTGCTCGCCAAGGCCCGTGGCGTGGTCGTGCACGACATGCCCACGCCCCGTCGGGCCACCGGTCAGGACCCGAGCTTCGTGGGACGGATTCGACGAGCCGATACGTTGACCAACGGGCTCTCGCTCTTCGTCAGTGGCGACAACTTGCGCAAGGGTGCGGCCCTCAACGCGGTGCAGATCGCCGAAACCCTGCTCGAACTGCGTTAGTCGGCGCCGTCTCTTCCGATCTGGCGACGCGACAAGTTCACGCAGTGATCGCCGAATCGTTCGTAGAAGCGGGCCATCAAGGCGACCTCCACCGCGACGGGAACGCTCATCGATCCCGAGGTCAATTCCGCCGTCAAGGACACGTGCAGATCGTCGAGTTCGTCGTCGATGTCCTCCATCGCGCCGACTGCTTCGCTTTTGCCGTCGATGATGACGTCGGTGGCCTCGCGCCAGATGGTGGACGCGACTTCGCCCATGCGTTCGATGAGGCCGCGCGACCGGGGCGACATCTCACTGCCGAGTCCGCGCGCGGCGCGTCGAGCGACGTGCGCGGCGAGGTCGCCGTTTCGCTCTATTTCGGGCAGTATGCGTAGCAGGATCAGCAGTTCACGACGACCTTCGACGTCGAGGGCCGCACTCTCGAGGAGACGCGCTTCGGCCACGGACACCAGGTCATTGACCAGTTCGTCGATGACGATGTCTTGTTCGACCACGTGCTTGGCGACTTCGCGATCATTCGCGAGAAGGGCGTGCGTCGCGCCGGCGATGGCTTCGCCCACCAGGGCGAAGATGCGGACCGTTTGCGGGCGGAGGTCCTCATTCAAGCGAACGATGGGCGTGTTACTCGTCTCCACGGGCTTCAAAAGACGAAAAATTCGGTTCACAAGGGAAGTTTAGTAGTACGTGACATCCCTTCCCTAGGGTGGAGATAGTCCTTCGGAGGGAGAGAAATGGTCGCGGCGCTCACTGGTGTGATCGGGCTCGTGGTAGGTGGTGTGCTCGCGTGGTCGTTCGCCGTTCGCCGTGCCCAGAGCCAGCGTGATTCGTTGGCCCAAGCGAGATCCGACCTCGCCGTTCGAGAGTCCGAGCTCGCTTCGGCCCGCGAGAACGTCGAGCGAACCCGCGAGGAGCAGAAGGTGGCCCTTGAGAACATGGAAGGCGTCTTTGAGAATCTCTCGAATCGCGTCCTGCAACAGACGGTGCTCCAGTTCAACCACTCCCAAGAGCAGGTCATGAAGGAGCGTGAGACGACGCTCGATCGAACGCTCAAACCACTGGCCGACCTCCTCGACGAGTACAAGCGCAATCTGGCAGATTTCGACAAGCAACACGTGGGCGCGCTCGGCGAAGTAAAGAGCCGAGCCGACGAGTTGCTCAGCGAGCAGCGCAAGAGTCAAGTCGAGACGCGCCGACTAAATCTGCTGTTGGGTCGAAGTGACCACCGTGGTCGTTGGGGAGAGATTCAACTGGCGAACGTGCTCGAGGCCTCGGGACTGAAGCAACATATCGACTACGACCTCCAAGTCACTTCGACCGTTGACTCGGGTCGCTCCGTGCGTCCGGACTGCGTCGTGAGCATGCCCAACGGCTCTCGCGTCGCTATCGACGCGAAGTTTCCTTTCGACGCGTTCGAGGCCGCCGTCGCGGCCGACGACGCCGAGGATCGAAAGATCCTCGAGGCGAAACACGCGAAGGATCTACGCGCTCACGTGAAGACCTTGCGAGAGAAGGCCTACTGGGAGTCCATCGCGCCGGCGCCCGAGTTCGTCGCCTGCTTCGTGCCGAGCGACGTCGCGGTGAGCGTGGCCTTCGACGCTGACCCCGAGCTGCTGACGTACGCCGCGAAGGAGCGCGTCTTGATCGTCGGACCGACGAATCTATTGTCACTGCTCTGGTCCGTGGCGATGGTGGTGCGTCAACAGAAACTCGCCATGAACGCCGAAGAGATCTACAAAGTGGCTGAGACCATCTTCGAACGCATACGCCGGGTGGCCGAGCCGGTGTCTCGAATGGGTAAGGCGCTCGACACGCAGGTGAAGGAGTACAACAGCATGATCACGTCCTTTGAGACGCGCCTCATCGTCAGCGCGAAGAGCCTTCAGAATCTCGGCGGGGCCGCGCACGCCAAAGAGTTGCCGGAACTGGGCCAGGTCGATCGCCTGGCCGCACGACTCGACGAAGTGAAGTGGGGCGTCGACGCCGCGCACCCGTTGGCCGAGGGATCGAACGAGATCCTCGACCTCGAGTGGTACGAGGACAAGAGCTAAAAATCGCCGACGAGTAAGTTCTTTCAGCGTGGCCCGTACTCGCGCGCAACGTCGTCGGCACACGTTGCTCATCACCCTCGCGCTCGCGGCCACGCTCGTCGTGCTCTTGTTCGCCCGAGACGTGTCGCGCTCGGCGCACGGCGCGTCCAATTCCCAACGCAGTGAGAATCGAAGCTTTGCCGCGCTGGCCAACACCTTGCTCACCAATGAGAACAACTTCAACGGGCGCCTCAACTTGCTCTTGTCCCAGGGCACCACGCTCACTCGCCCCGTCTTCGCCGCGCGCCTCAATCAGCTCGACCAAGAACTGTCGAACTGGAGCACCGCCGCCGGTCAACTGCGTCGCCCCGGCCTGGACCACCACGTCAACGAGACGCTCTACAAGATCACCGTGACCCGCGTGGCGGCCTATCAGACGTTGCTCGGTGACGTGGCGACGGCGCTCGGTCTTCCGTGGAGTGCGGCGTCGCTGAACGTCGTCACCAACCCGGCGGCGACGCTCGTGGCGACCGACCAGCAGTGGAGCGTGGACCGCTTCGCGCTGGCGAAGGAGCCCGGGTTCGTTCACCTCGACAAGACGAACTCCTCCGGCGCGAGCTACTACGCCACCCATGGGCTCACGACACTCGTCAACGCGCCGTCCCTCGCGCTCGTGCGCGCGATCAGCATCGGGGCCGTTCGCGTGTCACCGGCACCGCTGCCAGCCTCGAAGGGCGTCTTGCTTCTTCCGCCGGTGGGGTTAGTGCAGTTGGGTGTGTCGGTGGTGAACGCGAGCTACGACGACCAACCGATCACCTTGACGATTCGAGTGACGCCCCTTAACCATCGGGGCGCCGCGCTCGTCCAGACCATGAACACGACGCTGGGTCCGCTCGGGGCGTACGCCTTTATCCCAGAGTCGATTTCTACCGCTGCGAGCGAGCGCGCGCGCGTGGTGCTGACGCTGAGCGGCGCGCCGGCCGCCGCGGGCAAGGTCACTTCAGAGACCTATCAACTGGAGATGTCGCCGTCGGGAACTTCATAGCGAGATTGAGTTACTGGCCGGTTCGCGTACGATAGTCACGCCCCTAAATTTGAATCGAGGAACTGTGCCGCAGTCCATTACCGTGACCGATAATCGCACTGGTGAGACGCGAGAGATCCCCATTGAACACGGTGGCATCGCCGCGAGTGAGTTCTCGAAGCTTCTGCCCGGCGTCTGGTTCTACGACCCCGGCTTCATGACAACGGCGATGGCCGAGTCCTCCATCACGTACATCGACGGTGACGCGGGCATCTTGCGCTACCGGGGCTACCCCATTGAACAGCTCGCCGAGAAGTCGACCTACGTCGAGGTGGCCTACCTGCTCTTGCACGGCGAGCTACCCAACGCCGAGCAGGCCGCCGAATGGGAAAAAGAGATCACCTACCACACGTACATCCACGAGAACGTCCGCAAGCGCTTCCTGGAAGGATTCAACTACGACGCGCACCCGATGGGCATGTTGGTCTCGGCGATCGCGGCCCTGTCGACGTACTACAAGGACGCCAAGATACTTGACGACCCAGAAATCCTGCACAAGCAGATCGTGCGGTTGATCGCCAAGATGCCCACGTTGGCCGCCGCCGCGCACCGCTTCAGCGTGGGCATGCCCTTCGTGTACCCGGACAATACGATGACGTACTCGCAGAACTTCCTGTCGATGATGTGGAAAGTCGCCGAACCTCGCTACGAACCCGATCCGATTCTGGCTCACGCGCTCGACGTGCTGTTCATCTTGCACGCCGATCACGAACAGAACTGCGGCACGACGGCGATGCGCGTCGCGGGCTCGTCACACGCCGACCCGTACTCGGCGACGGCCGCCGCGACGGCGGCGCTCTACGGCCCACGTCACGGCGGCGCCAACGAAGCGGTGTTGAAGATGTTGATCAAGATCGGCAGCATCGACAACGTACCCGCCTTCGTGGAGACGGTGAAGCACGGCCAGACCCTGCTCGAGGGATTCGGCCACCGCGTCTACAAGAACTTCGATCCTCGGGCCACGATCATCAAGAAGATCGCCGACGACGTCTTCAGCGTCACCGGCAAGAACCCGCTGTTGGACATCGCGCTCAAACTCGAAGAGGTTGCGCTCGACGACGAGTACTTCATCTCTCGCCGCCTCTACCCCAACGTGGACTTCTACTCGGGACTGATCTATCAGGCCATGGGTTTCCCGATGGAGATGTTCACCGTGCTGTTCGCCATCCCCCGTACGTCGGGGTGGCTGGCGCACTTCCAAGAGCTGCTCTCGCAAGACACCAAGATCGCCCGACCTCGCCAGCTCTACGTCGGAAACGGCGAACGCGACTTCGTGCCCATGCACCAGCGCGGGTAGCGCCTAGGACGTGACGGGGGCCGTGGCGCCGGGCGCGGTCACTCGCGTCAGTCCTTCTTGGACCATCGACACCTTCAACTCTCCGTCTCGCGAGAACAAGAATCCCCTCGCGAGCCCGCGACCGCCAAAGGCGATGGGCGACTCGGTGTCGAAGAGCAACCACTCGTCGGCGCGCAGATCGTGGTGGAACCACATACAGTGATCGAGGCTCGCCCCCATGAAGGAGCCGTCGTCCCACTTGATCGAATGGGGCTTCAGTATGGCGTCGAAGAGACTCATGTCGCTCGCGTACGTCACGACACAGGCGTGCAACAAGGGATCGTCCGGCAACGTGCCGTCGGCTTTGATCCAGATCCTCTGGCAAGGGTCCTTCGAGCGATTGGGATTCCAGGGAAGTTCACCGAGGAAGCGTTGATCGATGGGGTGGTGACGACTGAACCACTCGTCGACCTCGCCGAACTCACTCTTCACTCGCTCGATGAGTGGGGCCACGCTCTCGGGGCCGGGAACGTCGGGCATAGGAATCTGATGTTCGATGCTGATCTCGTCGGTGTGAAAACTGGCCTGCATGTTGTAGATGGCCCGTCCGTGTTGCACGGCGACGACGCGTCTCGTCGTGAAGCTCTTGCCGTCACGAATGCGGTCGACTTCGTAGAGAATCGGCGTGGTCGGGTCACCGGGTCGAAGAAAGTACGAGTGCAGGGAGTGCACGCGCCCCCGATCCACGGTGCGTCCGGCCGCCATCAGCGCTTGCGCCGCCACTTGACCGCCGAAGGTGCGTTGTCGCTCTTCCGCGGGGTTTATCCCTCGATAGACGTTCACCTCAATCGTTTCGAGGTCGAGCAGGTGGACGAGAAACTCGAGGGCCTCAGACATGAAACCATTGTGGCACCTGACGTCACCCCGTCCGGGCGAGCGCGCCAAGTAGACTCGCTTCAATGATCGAACGACTTCGCGCGGTGCTCACGTGGTCTCACACGCACCAGGGCAAGAAAATGGTTCGCTACGTTTTAGGTTCGGTCGTCGCCACCGCCGTCTCGTTCACGTCGATCGCGGTGCTCTACGGCTTTCGAATTATTCCCGGCGTCATCTGGGCGACGCTGGCCGGTAACTTGATCGCGACCTTGCCCGCGTATCACCTCAATCGGACCTGGACCTGGGGCAAGCGCGGTCGCAGTCACTTTCGCAACGAGATCGTCCCTTTCTGGTGCATGTCCTTTCTGGGCATCGCCTTCTCGCAGTTTGGCGCGTTCTGGTCGAGGGCCGAGGTCCACTCGCATACCTGGAGCCACTTGGCGAATACCGCGCTCGTCACCGGCACGAACCTCGTGTGCTTCGGCGTCTTCTTCATGTTGAAGCTGATGGTCTTCAATAAGATCTTTCACGTCAACAAGCTCGAGCTCATCGAAGAGCACCTCACGTTGGAAGAGAAGTCCGCCCGCTAGTCGTTGGACGCTCCGACACCTCGGAGCATCCGCGCGGTGGGCGAGCACGTCATTCGAAACGTGGGCGCGTGCCCTGTCCTTCACGACCGTGAGCGGCCTCATTCCTTGGCGGACCGTAGCGCGGCGCCTCCGTCGCGCCTCGTGGCGCCGAGTAAGTTAACGACGATGAAGTATTCACCACGCTCGGTGATGGAGTGGTCGCGCACGCACCAGGGCAAGAAGATGATTCGTTACACGTTGACCTCCGCCATCACGACCGCGGTGTCGTTCAGCGCGGTCGCCGGTCTCTACGGACTGCGTATTATCCCGAGCGTCATCTGGGCAACGTTGACCGGCAACGTTATTGGGATGTTGCCGGCGTATCAGTTGAATCGACGTTGGACGTGGGGCAAGAGGGGTCGCAGCCTCTTTCGACTCGAGGTCGCTCCGTTTTTGTTGATGTCGATCCTCGGCATCGCCTTCGCCCAGCTCGGCGCGTGGTTCGCCAAAGAAGAAGTGGACACGCACCACTGGAGCCACTTGGCGAACACGGGGCTCGTCGCCGGCATCAACCTGGTCTGCTTCGCGGTGTTCTGGGTGTTGAAGCTCATCGTCTTCAATCGAATCTTCCACGTCCACACGCTCGAATTGATGGACGAGCATCTCGCCGTGGAGGAGAGGACCGCGATCTAGTCGCGGAAGTTCGTGAACTGCAGCGGCACGGCTAGGTCTGCTTCTTTGACGACGGCCATGGCGCGCTGGAGGTCGTCGCGTTGCTTGCCGGTCACGCGGACGTGATCACCCTGGATCGATGAACTGAGACTCTTTAGTCCCATGTCCTTCACGAGCTTGTTGATCTGTTTGCCGACCTCTTGGCTGATGCCGGCCTTCAAGACCACCTTCTGGCGCGCACTGTTGTGACTGGCCTCTTCAATCTTTCCCGCGTCGAGTGTCTTGAGTGACACCGAACGCTTCACCATCTTCTCCTCGAGGAGTTGATAGAGCGCGCGCAGACGGTCCTCGGTGGAGGCACTGAGTGAGAGTTCCTTCTCAGAGAACTCGATGAGGGCGTCGGTGCCCTTGAAGTCGAAGCGGGTGGTGGCTTCCCGGTTGGCTTGATCGACAGCGTTACGGACTTCTTGGAGGTCAACTTCGGAGACGACGTCAAAACTCGGCATAGACAGATGGTAGAGGGTGGGCAGCGTTTGGCAGCGGGGCCGCCACGGGCAGTAGAATTTCCGACGGGTCAGTGCCCGAGTGGCCAATGGGATCTGGCTGTAAACCAGACGGCTTAGCCTACGGGGGTTCAAATCCCTCCTGGCCCACCACGGTCAATCCTGCGTCGAGGGGGATTGACCACGTTCAACTTTGCGTTGGCGAATCGAAGAAGTACGGTGTCACTGATCGTGGCGAAAGGAGTTTCGTGGGTCGAGTGAGCTCGTGGGCGCGTGCGGTACGGCGCGGCTACGAACGCGTGGCCACTCGTTTCGAGTCGGGCGTCGAAATCCTCGAACACCGCTACACGCCACTCGGTCGATTCACGCCCGGTCCCTTTGAGGGATGGGGATTCCTCTGGCAACCGGCGGTGCTGGGCTTCCTGGGGCTTACCTCGATTCTCGCGGGCGCCTCGTTCACGAACTCACCGTTCAAGCTCAACCAGGCGAACACCTGGTTCTTCGGCGAGCCCTCGGCCAGCCAAATCGGAACGCCCAGCACGACGAAGTACATCCTCTCGGTCGTGCTCGTCTACGGCGGACTCTTGTTGTTGATGCGCGTCTGGTTACGTCTCGCCGAAGTGATGAAGCTTCACGCCGGGGCCGCCCTGAAGAAGTTGTGGTGGATCCTGGCGCTGTGGTCGGTACCCATGATCGTGGCGCCGCCGCTCTTCTCGCGCGACGTCTTCAGCTACGCGGCCCAGGGCGAGATGACGGCGCATCACATCAGCCCGTATCTCTACGGCCCCTACACGCTCGGTTCGGGACCCTGGATTCCCCCGGTCGATCCGTTGTGGGGGAACGCGCCGGCGCCCTACGGTCCCTTCTTTCTCTTCCTCGACGGCACGATTGACCGGATCGCGAACCACCACGAACTCGGAATCGTCGTGGGACTTCGACTCCTGGAAGTGTTCGCGGTCGCGATGATTGGCTACGGCGTGACCATCCTGGCCCGGGGTCTCGGACGCGACCCGGGCGAGGCCTTCGTCTTGAGCGCCTTGAATCCACTGGTGCTGCTCACCCTGATCGGCGGCGCGCACAACGACGCCATCATGACGGGCTTTCTCGTCGTCGGCCTCGCGCTCGCCGTGCAACGACATCCGGTCTGGGCCCTGTTCTTCTGCTCCGTCGCCACGGCGATCAAGGCGCCGGCCGCCATTGGCTTGGCGTTCGTCGCCTGGACGTGGCTCGGGCCCCAAGCCACGTTGCGACAGAAGATCCGCCCCTTCGCCATCGGCGGCGCGGTGGCGGGCGCGACGCTCCTGGTGACGTCGTTCATGGCCGGATTCGGATTCGGGTGGATAAATAATCTCTTGACGAACGGGACGGTGCGCTCGTGGGCGGCGCCGGCGACGGCCGTCGGCATGGCGCTCGGCAACTTCCTCCACGTCGTTGGTCTGCACTCGATTGGCATTGCCTCGGTCCTCTCCGTGACCAGATTCTTTGGCTTCCTCGCCGCCGCGTGCTTCTCCCTGTGGCTGCTGTGGCACTCGGAGCAGCGCGGATGGGTGCGCTCGCTCGGGCTGTCGCTCATCCTCTTCGTGGAGCTAGGACCCGTCGTGCAGCCGTGGTACCTCGCGTGGGGTCTCGTGGTGCTGGCCGCGAGCTACCAGGGTCGCGAGCACTTCTGGCTCTTGTTGCTGTCGATCACCGGCCCCTTCGTGGGGCTGCCCGGTGGTCGTGAGCTCCTGGCCGGGCTCGTGCACTCCAATCCGCTTCTCATCGCCGTCGCGGTGGCGATCCTCGGGGGCGTCTTGTTGCTCCCGATGGGACGTTGGACCCAGTGGTCGTGGCCCGAGAAAGAGCTTCAGGTGAGTGACGTCTCGAGCTAGCGGCGCGCGTCGGGCACCACGTACTGGTACTCCACGACGTCGAGCCAACGTCCGTGTTTGCGTCCGACCTCGATCTCGGTGCCCACGAGCGTGAAGCCGCACTTCTCGTGGAGACGGATCGATCCGGTGTTCTCACCCACGATGCGCGCGATGAGCGAATGAAACCCCGACTCTTTTGCCGACACGATCAGGTCCTTTAAGAGTCGTTCGCCGACCCCGAGCCCCCGAGCCCCGCGGTGCACGTAGACCGAGTTCTCAACGGTCGTCGCGTACGCCGGACGTTCTCGAAAGGGGGAGAAGGACGCGAAGCCGAGCACCGGTTCGCCCCGGGCCCCGGATTCGCCCACGTCGCCGTCGGTGTTCACGGCCACGAGGCACAGGTGCGTGGACTGGTGAGCGAGGATCCACTCGCGCTGTTCCTCCAGGGATTTCGGCACGAGATCGAACGACACGGTCGTTTCGACGACCTCGGGGTTGAGAATGTTCATCAGGGCGCTGGCGTCGTCTACGTCAACGAGGCGCGTTCTCATAGGGGTCCAGGGTACTTGCCGATAGGTTGGAACGAAGGGGCTTTTAGGGAGTACAATTTTCCCTCGCGACTTTTTCGCAAACGCCCTCTTAGCTCAGTGGTAGAGCACTTCCATGGTAAGGAAGGGGTCGTCGGTTCAATCCCGACAGAGGGCTCGCCAGGCGGCGTAGCTCAGGTGGTCAGAGCACACGGCTCATAATCGTGTTGTCGCGGGTTCGAGTCCCGCCGCCGCTACCAGGCACAACGCAGGACCCAGGCCGTACCAAGGAGAGAAGAATGGCAAAGAATGAAAAGCGCATCCAGGTGACCCTGGCGTGCGAGGACTGCAAGCGTCGCAACTACATCACGACCAAGAACAAGATCAACGATCGTGAGCGTATTGAAATGAAGAAGTTCTGTCAGTGGGAACGCAAGCACACCTTGCACAAGGAGACCCGTTAGGGG
>Ga0307374_10000161_pt1:0-2500 | contig 118587 bp, 96 predicted proteins | sample OX3MG_FD_202532 | JGI IMG/M metagenome (GOLD analysis project Ga0307374, IMG submission 202532) | Soil microbial communities from Risofladan, Vaasa, Finland - OX-3 | ecosystem: Environmental > Terrestrial > Soil > Coastal area > Acid sulfate soil | place: Finland: Risofladan, Vaasa...
GTAAAGGTTCACGGGGTCTTTCCGTCTTTCCGCAGCTACGCCGCATCTTCACAGCGATTTCAAGTTCACTGAGTCTCGGGTCGAGACAGTGGGGCCAGCGTTACGCCATTCGTGCAGGTCGGAACTTACCCGACAAGGAATTTCGCTACCTTAGGACCGTTATAGTTACGGCCGCCGTTTACCGGGGCTTCGATCAAGAGCTTCGCCTTGCGGCTGACCCCATCAATTAACCTTCCGGCACCGGGCAGGCGTCAGACCCTATACATCCACTTTCGTGTTCGCAGAGTCCTGTGTTTTTGGTAAACAGTCGCAGCCCCCGATTATCTGAGACCTCTATCAGCTCAGGGAGTAAATCCCCTCACCAACAAAGGCACACCTTCTCCCGAAGTTACGGTGTCAAATTGCAGAGTTCCTTAACCCGAGTTCTCTCAAGCGCCTTAGGATTTTCTCCTCACCCACCAGTGTCGGTTTGCGGTACGGTCGACTATTACCTGAAGCTTAGAGGCTTTTCCTGGAAGCGTGGCATCAACGACTTCAGTTTCCGAAGAAACCTCGTACTCACGTCTCGGGATTGACGAGCCTCCGGATTTACCTGGAAGCTCTCCCTACGCGCTTGAACCGGGAACCAACCCCGGATCGTTTAGCCTTCTCCGTCACCCCATCGCAGTAATAATCGGTGCAGGAATATTAACCTGCTGTCCATCGACTACACCTTTCGGTCTCGCCTTAGGAACCGACTCACCCTCAGCTGATTAACATAGCTCAGGAAACCTTGGGTTTTCGGCGTGCGGGTTTTTCACCCGCATTAACGTTACTCATGTCAGCATTCGCACTTCTGATACCTCCAGCAAACCTCGCAGTTCACCTTCGCAGGCTTACAGAACGCTCCCCTACCGCGTAACAATCCGAGGATCATTACACCCATAGCTTCGGTGCTCGGCTTGAGCCCCGTTAAATCTTCCGCGCGGGCCGACTAGACTAGTGAGCTATTACGCTTTCTTTAAAGGATGGCTGCTTCTAAGCCAACCTCCTAGCTGTTTTAGCCTTCCCACATCGTTTACCACTTAGCCGAGACTTTGGGACCTTAGCTGATGGTCTGGGTTTTTTCCCTCTTCACGACGGACGTTAGCACCCGCCGTGTGTCTCCCGTGATAGCACTCCCTGGTATTCGGAGTTTGCATAGATTTGGTAGAACGGGATGTTCCCCTAGTCTAAACAGTGCTCTACCCCCAGGGGTGAATTACACGAGGCACTACCTAAATAGCTTTCGGGGAGAACCAGCTATCGCCAGCCTTGATTAGCCTTTCACTCCTATCCACACCTCATCGACGCACTATTGCAACAGCGGTTCGTTCGGGCCTCCGGTAGGTGTTACCCTACTTTCACCCTGGACATGGATAGATCGACTGGCTTCGGGTCTACTCCCAGCGACTCAAAACGCCCTTGTGAGACTCGGTTTCCCTACGGCTCCCCTATTCGGTTAGCCTTGCCACTGAAAGTAACTCGCTGACCCATTATACAAAAGGTACGCAGTCACCCCTTGCGGGGCTCCCACTGCTTGTACGCACACGGTTTCAGGTTCTATTTCACTCCCCTCTCCGGGGTTCTTTTCGCCTTTCCCTCACGGTACTAGTTCACTATCGGTCGACAGAGAGTATTTAGCCTTAGAGGATGGTCCCCCTATGTTCAGGCAGGATTACACGTGTCCCGCCCTACTCTTCGTCCTCCATGCGCTCGCCTTTTCGTGTACGGGGCTATCACCCGCTATGGCCAGACTTTCCAGACTGTTCCACTAAGACTTACGCAATTACGAGGACTGGGCTGTTCCGCTTTCGCTCGCCACTACTGACGGAATCTCGGTTGATTTCTATTCCTCCGGTTACTGAGATGTTTCAATTCACCGGGTTCGCTCCCGTAACCTATGTATTCAGTCACGGGTACCGCCGAAGCGGTGGGTTTCCCCATTCGGAAATCTTCGGATCGAAGCATATTTGCCGGCTCCCCGAAGCTTATCGCAGGCTATCACGTCCTTCATCGCCTTCTGTCGCCAAGGCATCCACCATGTGCGCTTATTCACTTGACCATATAACCCCAAGCGATTTGGAGTCATAACTACCAATCAACTGGTTCTCGAATGCGACATTCAAACCATAAGCGGATTCGCTTACGTTTGAGCGTCAAAACAAATTGCCGAATTGTTAAAGAGCGCACGCGAGCCCCCGCGGACCCGTATGTCATGAGGCATGCGTTCACCCGCAGCCGCGGGTAATTGCCGCATGCCTCGTGACATGCCGTGCCGATTAGTTGGCGCTGGTGGAGCCAGCCGGGATCGAACCGGCGACCTTCTGGTTGCAAACCAGACGCTCTCCCAGCTGAGCTATGGCCCCTGCGTCGAACCTTTGGCTTGAAGACCCACAAGCATGCGGCTGATTTGGTGGGTCTGGGAGGAGTTGAACCTCCGACCTCACCCTTATCAGGGGTGCGCTCTAACCAACTGAGC
>Ga0307374_10000161_pt1:5000-118587 | contig 118587 bp, 96 predicted proteins | sample OX3MG_FD_202532 | JGI IMG/M metagenome (GOLD analysis project Ga0307374, IMG submission 202532) | Soil microbial communities from Risofladan, Vaasa, Finland - OX-3 | ecosystem: Environmental > Terrestrial > Soil > Coastal area > Acid sulfate soil | place: Finland: Risofladan, Vaasa...
TGCCCAGGGATTTGGACATTTTCTGCGCTCCGTCCAATCCCTCCAGCAAAGGCATCGTCAGGACGACCTGCGGCTCCTGGCCAAAGGCCTCCTGCAGCTGCCGGCCGACCAGCAGATTGAATTTCTGGTCGGTACCGCCGAGTTCGACGTCGGCGCGCAGCGCGACCGAATCATAGCCCTGAACCAGCGGATACAGGAATTCGTGGATCGCGATCGGCTGACCGCCCTTGTAGCGCTTGTGGAAATCGTCGCGTTCCAGCATCCGCGCCACCGTGTGTTTGGCGGCGAGTTCGACGAGTCCGGCCGCGGTCATGGATCCCATCCAGCGCGAATTGAAATCGATGATCGTGCGTTCTTCGTCGAGGATCTTGAAAATCTGCTCCCGGTAGGTGCGCGCGTTGTCCGCGATCTCCTCGGCGCTGAGCCGCGGCCGCGTCGCGTTCTTGCCGGTCGGATCGCCGATCAGGCCGGTGAAATCGCCGATCAGGAAAATGACCTCGTGCCCGTATTGCTGGAACTGGCGTAATTTGTTGATCAACACGGTATGGCCGAGATGCAGGTCCGGCGCGGTGGGATCGAACCCGGCCTTGACGCGCAACGGCGCGCCGCGCGCGATCTTCTTGCGCAGATCCGCCTCGTGGATCACCTCGGCGGCGCCGCGCGCAAATTCCGTCAGCTGTTCATCGACCTGTTTCGCCAATGCGCATTTCCTCTTCGCAGCGATCGGTGCGGCGGCGCGTCAGCGGCCGGCCGTCGGGCCGCGGCACTTTACTTTGCGGCGCGCGCCACGGCTAGCCGCCGCCGACCGCCCACATGCTATCAGGGCGCGTTCGCGGTGGCCGCCGGGTGCGCAACCGGCCGCGGGCGGTGGCGACGCGCGCCATTGACCAGGCAAGGCTTGGCCGCTAGCCTAACCAGCTATTTTGCTCAATGGACCGGTCGTTGCGGCGGCTCTGCCGGGCGGATCCTGGTCGATTTAAAGGAAACCCCGGGAACTCGATGGGCTTTTACGTCGGCCTGATATCCGGAACGAGCATGGATGCGATCGATGCGGTGGCCGTCGATTTCGATGTCCTGCCGCTCAAGGTCGTCGCCGCCGGCGCGTCGGCTTTTGAGGCCCCATTGAAGGGCCGCCTGGCGAATTTGCTCGACACCCCGGATCACGCCGCGCTCGACTTGATCGGCGAGGTCGACGTCGAGCTCGGCCGCGCGTTCGCGCACGCCGCGCTTGCGTTGATGCGCCGCGCCGGCATTGCCGCCGACGATGTCGAGGCGATCGGCTGTCATGGCCAAACTTTGCGACATGGAGTCGACTCGCAGACGCCGTTTACCTGGCAAATAGGCGATCCGAACACGCTCGCGGAACTGACCGGCATAACGGTCGTCGCGGACTTTCGCCGCCGCGATGTCGCCGCGGGCGGCCAGGGCGCGCCGCTGGTGCCGGTGTTCCACGAAATCGCCTTTCGCTGCGCCGAGGAGGATCGGCTGATCGTCAACATCGGCGGCATCGCCAACATCACCGTGCTGCGGCGCGGCGCGCCGCTGCAAGGCTTCGACACGGGGCCCGGCAATCGGCTGATGGACGCGTGGATTGCACGTCACCGGCATCTCGACTACGACCGCGACGGCGAGTTCGCGAGGCAGGGACGCTGCGACGAAGCGCTATTGGCGCATCTCCTGGATGAGCCGTATCTGCGGCTCGCGCCGCCGAAGAGCACCGGCCGGGAGCTGTTCAATTTGCGCTGGCTCGACCTGCGCTTGGCGGCGCACTACGGCGGCGCGCCTGCGCCGCGCGCGGCTGCCGACATTCAGGCCACGTTGCGCGAATTCACGGCCGCGACGATCGCGCAGGCGGTACGCGCCGCTGCACCCGCAGCGGCGGTGTATGTCTGCGGCGGCGGCGCCCACAACGGCGGCCTGATCGCGGCGCTCGCGCGCCGCCTCGCGCCATCGAAAGTCGCGACGACGGCCGCGCTCGGTCTCGACCCGGATTACGTGGAAGCCGCCGCTTTCGCCTGCTTTGCGCGCCGCACGCTCGCCGGACTGCCGTCGAACGCCCCGGCCGTGACCGGCGCAAGCGGCACGCGCATCCTGGGCGCAATCTATCCGCCGGCGAGACGCTGAAACCACGTGAACGACACCGACCTGAGTGCCGCCGATCTTTATATCAATCGCGAACTGTCGCTGCTCGAGTTCAACCAGCGCGTGCTGGAACAGGCGAAGGATCCGCGCATCCCGATCCTCGAAAGAGTTCGATTCCTGTGCATATCCTGCGCGAATCTCGACGAATTCTTCGAAATTCGCGTCGCCAGCCTCAAGGAGTTCGTCGAAGCCGGCGCAGTCCCGCCCGGTGCGGACGGACTCGGCGCAGCCGCGCAGCTGAAAGCGATCAGAGCGCGCGCCTCGCGCCTCGTCGCCGAACAATATCAGCTTCTGAACGAGGTGCTGATGCCCGATCTCAATGACAGCGGCGTCCGCTTCCTGTCGCCGGACAATTGGTCGGATCAGCAGGCGGCGTGGATCGCGGATTATTTCAACCGCGAAGTCGAACCGGTTTTGAGCCCGCTCGCACTCGATCCGGCGAGGCCCTTCCCGAAAATCCTCAACAAGAGCCTGAATTTCGCGGTCGTCGTCGACGGCGAGGACGGCTTTGGACGCAACAGCGGTCTCGCGGTCGTCCAGGCGCCACGTTCCCTGCCGCGGCTCATTCGGCTCCCCGACGGCTTCGGCGGCCGAAATTTCGTCTTTCTGGGCACGATCGTCGAGGCCTTCGTTTCGAATCTTTTCGCCGGCATGCGCGTGCGCGGCTGTTACCAGTTTCGCGTCACGCGCAACAGCGACCTGTTCGTCGAACAGGAGGAAGTCGACGATTTATTGCGGGCCGTCGAGGGCGAACTCGCCTCGCGCCGCTACGGCGACGCCGTGCGCCTCGAGACCGCGCGCGATTGCCCGGAGGAGATCCTCGCGTATCTTTTGGGCCAATTCGCGCTCGGCGCCGACGATCTGTACCGCGTGCCGGGACCGGTCAATTTGAGCCGGCTGGCCGCGGTCTACGATTTGGTCGATACCCCGGAATTGAAATATCCGCCGTTTCTCCCCGGTATCCCCGAACGGCTGCGAGCCGGCGGCGACGTGTTCGCCGCGATCCGCGCTGGCGATATCCTGCTGCACCATCCCTTTCACGGGTTTGCGCCGGTCATCGATTTCATCAAGCAAGCGGCCGCCGATCCGCAGGTTCTCGCCATCAAACAGACGCTCTACCGGACCGGCAGCGAATCGAGCATCGTCGGCGCATTATCCGATGCGGCGCTCGCGGGCAAGGACGTCACCGTGATCGTCGAGCTGCGCGCGCGCTTCGACGAAGAGGCGAATATCGACATCGCGACCAAGCTGCAGGAATCCGGCGCCCACGTGATGTACGGCGTCGTCGGCTTCAAGACGCATGCGAAGCTCGTGATGGTCGTGCGGCGCGAAGGCAGCGTATTGCGCCGGTATTGCCACCTTGGCACAGGCAATTACCACGCAAAGACTGCGCGCCTGTATACCGACTACGGACTGATGACGGCCGATGAATCGATCGGCGAGGACATACATCAAATCTTCATGCAACTGACGGGCCTGACGCGCGCACCGCAGCTGCGCAAATTGCTGCAATCGCCGTTCAGCCTGCATCGGGCGCTGCTCGCGAAAATTGCGCGCGAAGAGCGCCATGCACGCGCCGGCAAGCCTGCGAGAATCATCGCCAAGATCAACGGCCTCACCGAGCCCGCGGTGATCCAGGCCCTGTACCGCGCTTCGCGTGCCGGCGTCGACATCGACCTGATCGTCCGCGGAATCTGTTGTTTGCGCCCGGGTATCGCCGGCGTTTCCGAACGCATCAAAGTGCGCTCGATCGTCGGCCGGTTCCTCGAGCATACGCGCGTCTACTATTTTGAGAACGGCGGCGCGACCGAGATCTATTGCGCCAGCGCGGACTGGATGGACCGCAATTTATTCCGCCGCATCGAGGTCGCGTTTCCGGTCGAATCGCCCGAGTACCGCCGGCGGATCGGCGACGAGTTGCAGTGTTATTTGGCCGACGACATGCAGAGCTGGTGCCTCGACGCCGACGGCCGCTACTCCAGGTCGAACGGCGCCGCCGGAATCTCCGCGCAAAACCGCCTGCTGCATTTGTACGACGAGCGCGCGGCGCTCGCGGATTCCTGAACGCCGGGTCACGAATAAATCAAACGGAAACCGGCTTCCTTCAGATATTGACGCTCCTGTTCCAGATCTTCCAAGGTCAACGGATGATCCTTCATCCAGCGTGACGGCAATTGCAAGTTCAGGTTCCGGCCCTTGGCGCGCAGGACCACGTCCGGCAGCGGTTCCGGGCTGCGGCCGCGGTGCAGCAGCACCGCGAGCCGCAACAGCACGATCAGAAACTCCGCCTGCCGGTCCCAGGGCGGCAGCAGATCCTCGAGCGGCTCCAAGGACAGTTGCCGCCGGTGGCGGTCGACGAGGGCGGCGAGCAGCAATTGTTCTTCGCGCGGGAAGCCGGGCATGTCGGCGTGTTCGAGCAGATAGGCGCTGTGGCGGTGGTACTTCGAGTGCGCAATGTCGAGACCGATCTCGTGCAGACGTCCGGCCCAGCGCAGCGCCAACTCCGCGAGCGGGTCCTCGAGGCTCCAAAGCGCCTCGACTTGCGACAACAGCGCAACCGCCGTGGCCTCCACCCGGTCCGCCTGCGCGCCGTCGACGTGGTAGCGCTTCTCCATCGCGCGCACGGTGCGCAGCCGCGCGTCCTCGTTCGTGAATCGGCCCATCAGATCGTAAAGCAAGCCCTCGCGCATCGCTCCTTCCGCCACACGCATGCGCTCCAGCCCCAGGTTCTCGACGATCTCGACGAGGATTGCGAGCCCGCTCGGGAATACCGGAGCACGTTCGGCATCGACGTCGAGCAGATCGAGCTCATCGACGTGCCCGGCGGCGATCACCCGTTCGGCCAATTTCTTCAAATTCGCGAGGGTGATTCGCGGCTCATCGGGGTAGAGGCGGCGCAGTACGTCGGCGATCACGCGCACCGTGCCGGAGCTGCCGAAAGCGTCCAGCCAGCCGAGCTTGCAGTAGGCGCTGCGTACCGGCTCGAGCTCGAGACGCACCGCCGTGCGCGCCCGCTCGAATCGTTTCTCGGAAATTCTGCCGTCGTCGAAATGCAGTACGCTCAAGCCGACGCACCCCACCGACAGACTTTCGAGCAACAGCGGATTGAAGCCCTCGCCGATCACGAGCTCGGTGGAACCGCCGCCGATGTCGATGACCAGGCGCTTGTCCGTACTCATCGGGCTGGTGTGCGCAACACCCGAGTAGATCAGGCGGGCTTCCTCCAATCCCGAGATGATCTCTATCGGGTGGCCGAGAGCCGCCCTGGCGCGTTCCAGGAACCAGCGTTTGCGGCGCGCGCGGCGCAATGCATTGGTGCCGACGACGCGCACGCTGTCGGCATGCATCGCGCGCAGGCGCTCACCGAAGCGCTCGAGGCAGCGCAGCGCCCGATCGGTGGCGTCGTCGTCCAGCCGCCCGCTCTCGCCAAGTCCGGCGGCGAGACGCACCATCTCGCGCAAGCGGTCGAGAATGACCAGCTGGCCGTGCGAATGGCGCGCCACGACCATGTGAAAGCTGTTGGAACCGAGATCGACGGCGGCGAGCACATCGGGCACGATGCGGGCGCTGCCCATCTAGGCGACCGGCATTCCTAGGCGGCGAAGGAGGATCCGCAGCCGCAGGTTGTCTTGGCGTTCGGGTTGCGGATGACGAATTGCGCGCCCTGCAGGTCTTCTTTGTAGTCGATCTCCGCACCCATCAGATATTGAGCGCTCATCGGGTCGACGAGCAGCTGCACCCCGCGGTTTTCGACGCAGAAGTCGCCCTCCTCGATGTTTTCATCGAAGGTAAAGCCGTACTGGAAGCCCGAGCAGCCGCCCCCGGAGACGAATACCCGCAACTTCAGTTGCGGATTGGCTTCCTCGCGGATCAATTCGCCCACTTTCCCGGCCGCGGCGTCGGTAAACACCAGTACGTCCGGCGCTGCGGGAATCGCTTGCGCCGCCGATTCAGGGGTTGTGTTCATCCCCACAGTCTACTCGGCACGGGCCCCGCAATCAAAGCGACGATCCCTCGGTCGGGCCTGGTTCGGCCGGTTCCTCGGCCGAATTGCGCCTGTGGATCAATTTTCCGGTGATTTGGGCGCCGATTGCCGTCTCGATGATCTCGTAGCGCACATTGCCGAGCACGCGCGCCTTGGGGCCGAGTTCGACCCGATCGCTGGCGTCGATGTCGCCCTTGACGATGCCGTTGAGGACGATATTCGGCACGCACACCGATCCCTCGATGCAGCCCTGTTCACTGACGATGACGACGGCGCCGCAGCCCGCTTCGGCTTTGACGTTACCGTTTATTTGACCGTCGAGATGCAGGCCGCCGTGAAATTCGACGTCGCCGTTGATGCGGGTCTTGGCGCCGATCAAGGTATGGATCTTCGTCGGCTTATTTTGTCTGCGCTTGAACACCTGGAACGCCTTTCGACGGCGCACCGCCGGTCGCATCCGTTTCCACCGACATGCCGCGCGCCGTCCAGACGAACGCCTGCCGATATCCGTGACCCGTGCCCTTGCCCGCGTGCAGTTCGACTTCGATGCGCGTCGGCGCGAATCCCGGCGGGAACTGCAGTGCCTCGTCGTAATTCTGGAAGTACCGGAACGAGTATGCCAGCCGCGGCTGCCGCGCGGGCGAGACTTGCGCGAAACCGAAGGTCTGCGCTTTGCCTTGCCGCAGGCCGTCGAACGAGAGGAGCGCGTAGCCCGCTACCGTGCCGGCGGGCTTGCCAGTCTGCATGAGCGCGAATTTCAAATGGAATTGACCGGGATTAGGCTCGGGCACGATCTGCATCTGCTGCACTTTGACCCGCACGATCGAACCCGGCTGCACCAGGCCGCGGTAAAAGGCGAGATCCTGAGTCAGGCGGCCGATCTGGCTCTGCATATCGCCGAGATTGTGCTCGACTTGGCCGTAGCCCTCGCGGTCGACGCGGCGCGCGACCTCCGCGGCCGCGAGCTGCGTGTCTAGCCGCGTAATTTCGGTTTGCAAAGCGCGAATGCGGGCGCTCGCGGCGAATTCCCGCCGCAGCGCGGCGACGACGCGATACCCCGCATCGTAACGGCCGAATTCGAACGCCCCGTACAAAATGGCGACGCCGGATGCGATTGCGAAGCCGAACAGCATGGCGTGCCGCCTCGGCGCGTACGTGCGGACGACCAGTTTGCGGAACGATTCCGCCATAACGGCTGATTCCTGCAGAAAGACCCAGCAAGGGTAGGAGACATTACACGAAGGCGGCGCCCTTCTGTCAGACTATCTTACCCGCGCGCCCGGCTGGCGCCGATCGGCGACGGCGCGCGTCGCCGGCGCACGGTTCCCGGGACGCCCACAGCTCTTGAGGTGCAGCCGATGCTCTGGTTGAAAGCCTTCCACGTGATCGCGATGGTGACTTGGTTCGCCGGACTGTTTTATTTGCCGCGCTTGTTCGTCTATCACGCCGAGGCCGGCGATGCGCCGGGCATCGAACGATTCCAGACCATGGAGCGCCGCTTGTTCGTGCTGATGAGCATCGGCGCGTCGGCGACCATCGCGCTCGGTATCATCATGATCGCGGCCGCGCCAATGTACCTGCAAATGGCTTGGCTGCACGTCAAATTGGCGCTGGTGGCGCTACTGATCGCGTACCACTTTTATTGCTACAAACTCATGCGCGATCTCGCCCAGCGGCGCAACGTTCACGGTTCCAAGTGGTACCGGGTGTTCAACGAGATCCCCTCGCTGCTGCTCATTGCAATCGTCGTGCTGGCGGTCGTCAAGCCGTTTTAGGGAACCGTATCGATTTCCGACCACCACTGCGGATAGGGCGGCAAGCCCCCCGGAAACAGGACCTTGCCTAGTTCATGCAGCGCGCGCACATAGACGCGCCGCTTGAAGTAGACGACCTCGCGCACCGGCGTCCAATACTCCGCCCAGCGCCATCGGTCGAACTCCGGCTGCGAGGTGGTATCGAATCGCAGCCGCGCCTCGTCGGCGATCAGCCTCAGCAGGTACCAGCGCTGCTTCTGGCCGATGCAGCGATCGCGCACGTACTGTCGCGGCAGCCGGTATCGCAGCCAGCCGCGCGTCGAGCCGAGAACTTCGACGTCACCGCGTTGCAGACCGATTTCCTCGCGCAATTCCCGGAACAACGCCTCTTCGACCGGTTCGCCGCGGTTGACGCCGCCCTGCGGAAATTGCCAACCGCGGCCGCCGATGCGGCCGCCGAGAAAGACCGCGCCCGGCTCTCGGGTGAGAACAATGCCGACATTGGCGCGAAAGCCGTCTCTATCGATGTAGTCAATCCGGGAATCTACCGACATGGCGCCATTGTTCCACATCCCCCGCCGCCTGTGCTCGCAAGGTTCGGCGGCAGCGCCACTACCCCGTGCCAACCTGTATGCGGTTGCGGCCGAGAGCTTTGGCGCGATACAGCGCGGCATCGGCGTCGGCGAGCAAACGATTCGCCAAGGCCTTCAGGTCGGTCTCGTGCCTGCCGGGCGACAGCGCCGCGACGCCGATCGAGACGGTCAAATTGCGCGCGATCTGCATCGTCAGCTCGAACGGCTCGGCGGCAATCGCCTCGCGTATGCGTTCCGCGAGCGTCGCCGCCTCGCCGGCGCCCGCGTCCGGCAGCAATATCGCCAGTTCGTCGCCGCCGAAGCGCGCCGCGGTGTCCATGCTGCGAATCTGCGAGTCCACCCTATGCGCTATTTCCTTGAGCGCGTTGTCGCCGGCAAGGTGCCCATAGGCGTCGTTGATGCCTTTGAAGCGGTCGATGTCGATCATCAGGCAGGCGACCGTGCCGGCGTGCCGTTGTGCGCGCGCCAGCTCCTCTTTCAGGCGTTGCTGCAGGTAGCGCCGGTTATGCCAGCCGGTCAGAAAATCGGTGATCCCGGCGCGCAGCAACCGCGCCCGATTGATCGCATTTTCGATGCAGACACCGGCGACGGCGCCCAAATGCGCCAGAAAATCGCTGCCGTGGTGGCGCGTGAAGCGTCCCGCATCGCGGCTGCCGAAGCACAGGGCGCCGATGGTTCGATCCTTGCGCGGCAGCGGCACCAGAGCGACGCTCTTCAGGTCGGCCGTCGAGGGAAACAGCAGGTGCTGGTCCGCACCCACATAGGGTCCGAGCCACGGCCTTTGCAAGTTGCTCAACTGCGGAGCCAAGCCGACGAGGGAATCGACGAATTGGACCTGCCTGAATTCCTCCGGCCGGTCGCCGCCCGCAATCAACAAATGCCGGATCTCATGCTGCGGATCGAGCAGCACGACGCTGACGGCATCGAGTCCGTAGGACTCGCGCAATCCCTCGACCATGACGCCGAGCAGCTGCGACAAGCTGTCGGCGCAGAGCAGCATCAGTTCGCGCGACTGCGTGCGCTTCAAGATGGCGGCATTCTGCGCCGCTTCGGCGGTCAACTCGGCGAGGCGCTTCTTCAGCTCCACGGTCGCGTCGCTCGGGGATTCCTCGGACATCGCGTTCACCGCGGGCGGGACGCAGCGCGCACGTCGAGGTAAGCGCGGCCGCGGTTCATCATCGCCGTGAATTCCTCGGGACGGTCGTTCGCCACCGCGGACACCAGCCGCGCCACCGCCTGCTGCAACGCCCGCAGGGACTCACCGCCGTATTCGTTCAAGCTTTGAATCTCGTAATACAGTTCCGGGCTCTCCGAGGCAACCCGGCTCGCCACGTCGAGCTGCGAGTCGAATGTCGTGCTCGAGAGGCGTGCGAGGCGCGGCGCCGCCTCGCCGCTCTCGGCGAGCGCGGTAAAGAAGGCGATGTTCAGCGCGTGCGAGAGGCCGAGAACATAGGCTATCAGGCGATCATGCTCGTCGAGGCCCATGACGACCCTTTCGGCCATCGTCGGCGCGAACAGCGCTTGCGCCTCGCTCAAGGCCTCGCGATGGCCCAAGTCTATGAATATGACGTGCCGGCCGGACAACAATTCCGTGTCCGGCCCGAACATCGGGTGCAAGGAGGTCACCCTGCAGCCGGCGGCCGCCAATGCGGCGAGGCCGGCGCGCAACGGCGTCTTCAGCGACCCCAAGTCGAAGATCAATCCGCGCGGCGCGCGTTTGGCGAGCGCCAGCAACAATTCCGCCGTCGCTCCGAGCGGCGTTGCCAGCACGATCAGATCCTGATCGAGCGCATCGCCATGCCAATCGGCAACGTATTCGAATTCCGGCAGCGGGCCCGCCGGGTCGGCGATGCCGACGCGAAAGCCTTGCGAGGCGAGAAAATCCGCGAACCAACCGCCCATCTTGCCGCGGCCGCCGATCACCAGCGCGCGCTTGCCGCTGCCGTGCGCCTGCGCCGCGACCCGCGCCTGCTCCTGAGTGGCGAGCGAAGACTGAATCAATTGGCGCAGCAGCGATTCGGCGAGATCGGCGGACACGTTGAGTCGTTCCGCGGCGCTGCGCCCCCGTAAGATGACTTCGCGTTCGCGTGCAAAATCGCGCGTCGGCCGGCCGGTGGCGCGTTTGACGGCTGCGACCTGCTCGCTCAATGCCTGGCGGCGGGCGACCAACTCGATCAGGCGCCCGTCCAGTTCGCTCAGCGCGCCGCGTAGTTCGTGCAAATTCATTGGCGAAATGTCCTCGTGGATGCCGATTGCTCTTTTACTGGCCGCGCGCCGGGACCGCAAGCGGCTTAGCCTCGAGGTGACGCGCGCCGGCCGCGCGGCTACCATTTGCCGATGGAGACTCTAACCGACCCGTTGCCCGAAAACCCGTTGAAGGTCGCGGCCGGATGGCTGTCGCAGGCGCAAAGGGACGCTTTGCAGCCGAATCCGCACGCCATGGTCCTCGCGACCGTTGATGCGCTCGGGCAACCGTCGGCACGCGTCGTACTGTGCAAGGACATCGACGCCGACGCCGGTTTGATCCGCTTCTACACGAACTATCTGTCGCGCAAAGGACGCGAACTGCACGCCAATCCGCGTGCCGCCGTCGTGTTTTATTGGGATCACCAGCACCGCCAAGTGCGCGCCGAAGGATGCGTGGAGCCGCTCTCGGATCGGGAGAACGACCTGTATTTTTGCAGCAGGCCTTGGCAGAGCCGCCTCGGCGCATGGGCGAGCCGGCAAAGCGAACCTGTGGAATCGCGCGCCGCCGTGGTCGCGGCCGTGGCCGCCGCCGCTCGGCGCTTCGGCATTGCATACGACGGAACCGGCGGCGCCGAGCCGGCCGAGATCGCCGTGCAGGTGCCGCGGCCGCCGCACTGGGGCGGGTATCGCCTCCTCGTCGACGCGGTCGAGCTATGGGTGGAGGGCGATTATCGGATCCATGACCGTGCGCGCTGGACGCGCAGCGGCGCAGGCGGCGGCGCGGCGTGGACGGCGCAGCGCTTGCAGCCTTAGTGACTTAGTGACTTAGTGACCGGCATCGGCCCCGCCGTCGAGAATCCGCGGGACGCGCGGCATGCCGCCCCGCGGCCGGCGGGCAATTTGTTCCGCAACCTGCGGATTTTCTTCCTGCTGCTCGTGCTGCTCGCCGCCGCCCTCAATGCCTGGGAAGAACGCTATCAAAGCACCCGCTGGATCGATCCGCTGTTCGTCGCGATATATCCGATCGCGGCCGACCGCAGCCCGGTCACCGCACGCTACGTAGCCTCGCTCGACGCCGCGCAATTCCAGCCGATCGACCGGTTCTTCGCCCGGCAGGCACGGCGCTACCACGTCGCGGAACGCACGCCGGTGGAAACCCGGCTAAGGCCGGCGCTCCAGGCGCTTCCCCCCCGGCGGCGGGCGGACGCGGGCATCCTGACAACGATCGTATGGAGTCTGCGGCTGCGTTTTTGGGCGTGGCGCGTCAGCGGACATAGCGGCGAGCCGGAGGACGTGCGCATCTTCGTGCTGTATCGAGATCCGGCGCTGACGCCGGCGGTGCCGCATTCGCTCGGTTTGCAGAAGGGGTTGATCGGCGTCGTCTACGCCTTCGCCACCCCGATGATGGACGGTGCAAACGACGTCATCATCGCGCATGAATTGATGCATACGCTGGGCGCCACCGATAAATACGACCCCGCGGACGATCGACCGCGATTTCCGGACGGCTACGGCGACCCGAACCAGGTGCCGTTATTTCCGCAGAAGAAGGCTGAATTGATGGCCGGACGGCGCATGCTCGCGGCCGACCGCTGGGTCCAGCCTGTGAATCTCGACGAGGTCGTGATCGGCCCCGCCTCCGCCGCCGAAATCCGCTGGCTGCGCTAACGCGGCGCATGAGCCGAAACACCCGTGCGGCGCCGTGCGCTCACCCGCTTGCGCTGTTCACGACGGATCCGCTGCTCGCTGCACGGCGCCGCCGCCGTCGAGCGCGGACAACACCCCATCGTGCAGCAGGCCGTTGCTCGCCAGCACCGAATTTGTCGATAGCGTCAGCGGCTTGCCGTGCAAATCCGTGCAGCGCCCGCCGGCCTCGGCGACGATCGCGGCCGCGGCGGCGATGTCGAGAATATTCACGTCGCTTTCCAGAACGACGTCGATTTTTCCCGCGGCCAGCAAATGATAATGCAGGAAATCGCCGTAGCCGCGAATGCGATCGAGCCGCGCGACCAGGGCGCCGTAGGCGGCCCAGCGCTCGCCGCTCGCCAAGGTCTTCAGATTGCCCGCAGACAGCGCCGCCGAATCGATCGATGCGACGTCGCTGACCTGCACGCGCTTGCCGTTCAAATATGCCCCGCAGCCGCGCTCCGCGTGGGCCACTTCTCCATACACCGGCGCGCTCGAGACGCCCAGCACGATTTCACCGCGGCGCATCAACGCAATCTGCGTCGAGAACATCGGGTACTCGCGCACGAACGCCTTGGTGCCGTCGATCGGGTCCACCAGCCAGAGGAATTCGGCGTCGGTGCCGTGCGCGCCCGTCTCTTCGCCGAAAAATCCATACGCCGGGAAACGCGCCTCGAGTATCCTGCGAATCGCGATTTCGCAGCGCACGTCCGCCTCGGTGACCGGCGACTTGTCCGCTTTGCGCCGCACCTCGAGGTTGCGCTGATAGAGCGAGCGGGCGATCGCCGCGGCCTCCAGCGCCGCATCGAGCGCCGCGCGCATTTCCGGCGAGAAATTCATGGTTTTACTCCGTTTGCAAAACAGGCTCGCAGGCGATTTGCGGCTGCATCGACCGACCCTTGACAGGAGCCTCGCCGGCCGCCTACCGTCGCAGCCCCGAACACGAGCAATCCATGGGTCATCGGCTCAGTAAAATCTATACGCGCACCGGCGATCAGGGAAGCACCGCGCTCGGCGACGGCACCCGCGTCGCCAAGGAAGACCTGCGCGTCGAGGCCTACGGAACGGTCGACGAGGCGAACAGCGCCATCGGCCTCGTGCTCGCGACCGCCGCGCTGCCCGAGGAAGTGCGGCGCTGCCTGACCCGGGTACAGCACGACCTGTTCGACCTTGGCGCCGAGTTGTGCATACCCGGACACCGGCTGATCGGCGCGGCTCATACCTTGCGGCTGGAAGCCGAGCTCGACGCTTTCAACGAAGCCTTGCCGCCGCTGAAAGAGTTCATCTTGCCGGGCGGCGGAGCGGCCGCCGCGGCTTGCCATTTGGCGCGGACGATTTGCCGGCGCGCCGAACGACGCGCCTGGTCGCTCGCGCGAAATCAGGTCGTGGCGGCCGACGCATTGATCTACTTGAACCGCTTGTCGGACCTGCTGTTCGTGGTCGCGCGGGTGCTCGCGCGCCACGAGAGCGGCAGCGAGATCTTGTGGCGTGGGACTCAAGGCGAGGACTGAGGCGGCTTTCTCGCGCACGCCATCGCGACGAGCCGCCGCGCACGCGGCCAATCGAACGCCGGCCCCGGATCCGTCTTGCGCCCCGGCGCGATGTCGCTGTGGCCGACGAGCCGCTGTCGCGTGAGCCCTTTATACGCCGTGCAAAGCGCGGCGACGACGTTCGCCAGCACCAGGTATTGGACGTCTTCGTAAGGCGTGGCGTCGGTCCCTTCGAGTTCGATGCCGACCGAAAAATCGTTGCACGCTTGCCGCCCTTGGTAGCTGGACTCTCCGGCATGCCAGGCGCGATCCGTGAATTTCACGTATTGCGTGATCTCGCCGCCGCGCCTTATCAGCAAATGGGCCGAGACCCGCAAGGCGCTCGCGCCGGCGAAATGCGCATGCTCGCCGGGCGGCAGCGTATTGGTGAACAGCCGATCTATCCACGGTCCACCGAACGTGCCGGGCGGCAAACTGATGCCGTGAATCACGATGAGATCCAATCCGGCGGCCGGCGGCCGCGCGTCGCAGTTCGGCGAGGCGAGCTGCGCGACGCCGCGCATTACGCCGCCGACGGCATCGACCTCCAAGCTCGGCAAACGCAAAACGGTCCTGGACAATCACCGCTCCCGGTCGACTACGGCTGCGGTTAGCATATGCGACAATGACCGTGAAAATGAACCCCGACAGCAAACGCGGCGCACCAGCGCCGCCGACCCGCACCGCGGACCTCGCCGCCCGCGATTTGCGGGTCGTCTGGCATCCCTGTACGCAAATGAAGGACCACGAATCGCTGCCGCTGATCGCCATCCGCCGCGGCGCCGGCCCCTGGCTCGAGGATTTCGACGGCAAGCGCTATCTGGATGCGGTGAGTTCCTGGTGGGTCAATTTGTTCGGCCACGCCAATCCCGCGATCGGCGCCGCAGTGCAGGATCAACTGGCGACGCTCGAGCACGTGATCTTCGCCGGATTGACGCACGAGCCGGCGGTGCTCCTCGCCGAGCGCCTGGTGTCGATGGCGCCGCCGGGTCTGACGCGTTGTTTTTTTGCCGATAACGGATCTGCCGCCGTCGAAGTGGCGTTGAAGATGAGCTTCCACTATTGGGCCAATCGAGGCGAGCCGAAAAAGCAGCGCTTCATCGCCCTGGAGAACGGCTATCACGGTGAAACCCTCGGTGCGTTGGCGGTAGGCAATGTCGATCTGTACAAGTCGCTGTACGAGCCGCTGCTGATGGATGTGATCATGGCGCCATCGCCGGATTGCTATCATCGTGAGGCCGGCGAGCCCTGGGAGCAATATTCCCTGCGCCAGTTCGAGGCGATGGAGCGCCTGCTCGAGATGCACGCGCATGAAGTAGCAGCGGTCATCGTCGAGCCGCTGGTGCAGTGCGCGGGCGGCATGCGCATGTACCACCCCGTATACCTGACGCGGCTACGCGAGGCCTGCAGCCGCCATCGCGTCCATTTGATCGCCGATGAAATCGCCGTCGGCTTCGGCCGTACCGGCACGATGTTCGCCTGCGAACAGGCGAATATTTCGCCGGATTTCCTCTGTTTGTCGAAAGGGTTGACGGGCGGCTTCCTGCCGTTATCGGTGGTGCTGACCAACGAGGAGGTTTACGCGGCGTTCTACGGCGAATACACCGCGCTCACCGCCTTCCTGCACTCACACAGCTATACCGGCAACCCGCTCGCCTGCCGGGCAGCCCTGGCGACGCTTGACATTTTCGCGGCCGACGATACCTTGCGCCGCAATCTTGCAAAGGCCGAATATTTGGGACGCCGGGCGCGGCAGTTGCAGCTTCATCCGCACGTCATGGAAGTGCGCCAGTGCGGCATGATCGTCGCCGCGGAACTCGTCAAGAACAAGGGTGCGCGCACGGCCTACCCTTGGCAGGAGCGGCGCGGCCTGACGATTTACCGGCACGCGCTCGCCCGGGGCGTGTTGCTGCGGCCGATCGGCAACGTCGTGTATTTCATGCCGCCGTACGTCGTCGATGCGGGGGAGATGGATTTGATGGTCGACGTCGCGGCCGAGGGCATCGAGCTCGCCACGTGCGGCTGACGCGCCTTTACGTCGATCTCAGCCTCGCAGCGGGCGCCCTCCTCGCGCTGCCCGCGGAGGCGGCGGCGCATGTGGCGCGCGTACTGCGCGGCCGCGGCGGCGATGCCATCGTGCTGTTCAACGGCGACGGCCGGGAATTCGATGCCGTCATCGATACGGTGCGCGGCGCGCGCGTCGAGGTCGCCGTCACCGGCGTACGCAGCGTCGACCGGGAGTCGCCGCTCGCGCTCACCTTACTGCAGTGCGTGCCGCGCGGCGACCGCATGGATTGGATCGTGCAAAAAGCGACCGAGCTCGGTGTGGCGCGGATCGTGCCGCTCGCGAGCGAGCGCAGCCTCGTGCGGCTCGACGGCAAACAAGCGCAATCGAAGGCGGCGCACTGGCGCCGGGTGGCAGCCGGCGCCTGCGAGCAATGCGGCCGCAATCGCCTGCCCGTCGTCGAGTCGCCGCAGCCGCTCGTCGCCTATTTGGGCGCGGCCCTCGCCAGCGGCTCACGCTTGCTGCTCGAGCCGGACGGCGCCCGAGGCGCATGGAGTTGGCGCGGCGGCGCGGCGATCGAAATTGCGATCGGCCCCGAGGGCGGCTTCACGCGCGAAGAGCTGGAGGCATTTCGCATCACCGGCTTCGTGGGAGTGCGGCTCGGACCGCGCATCCTACGCGTAGAGACCGCCGCAATCGCCGCGCTCACTTGGCTGCAAACGCAGTTCGGCGATATGGCGGGCGCAGCTCTCGCGCCGGCCACGACTCCCTGAAGCGCCGCAAGCATCGATCGCGGCGGCTCATCCATGCGGCAGCCGCTCGAAGCGCGCTTGGCGCGCAAGCTCGACGCCGCGCCAAAGATACAGCGCGAGCAAGGGACGCTCGCCCGTGCGCATGGCGTGGGGCTCGTTGCCGCGATGCACGATCGGCGTCCCCGGCTGGCGTCGCCGCCAGACGCCGTCGCCCTGTTGCCAACAGGCCGCTCCGGCGAGCGGCAGATAGAGCTCCGCGGCTTCGTGTCGATGGCGTGGATACGCCGTTTCCGGGGCAAGCAGCAGAAAGCCGCAGGCGAGGCGCTCGCTTGCCAGCGCGCCCCGTAGCCCGATCAATTCCGTCCAGCCGTAATTTTCCAGGAAACCCGCGTCGCACTCCTGTGCCGTATAGGATTGACGCCAGCACAGAAACGGCGCGGCTTGCACCAGTGCCGCTGCAAGCGCCGCGCTGAAAGGCGGCGCATCGGCGGACGCGGCCTGCAGCCAGTGCAGCACCGGTAGGGAATTGGGGCGGACCTCGCGCCAGGCGCCGCTGCTCGCCCCGCCCGCTGCCGGCATCCTCTGAGGGCGCGGCCATGCGCTTAGAAACACGGCGAGTTCCGCTGCCCCCAGCGAGTCGAGCAGGGCGCGCGTGCGCGCGACCAGATCCGCGCCTATGCCCCACGCGTCCACGCGGATACCCCGGTCAGCCGAGAACCGAGGTCTCTTCGGCGATCATCTGCTCGAGGCGCTGCAGATCCGGAATCAGCGGCGTCTCGTTGACCATGCGCACCTGGCAAATGACCGGCGAGCGCTCCGCGAAACTGCGCGAGGGATCCGGCCGGATCACATCGGCGTTGATGCGCACGAGCTGCGGGAACCCTTGGGTGAACATTCCGAAATAGCCCGATTGCAGTTTGCCGTCCGCCGCGTGAAAGACGACGATTCGCGTGCGCCCCGACACGCTCGGCAACGCTTGGCCGAGTGCGCCCTCGAATGAAACGACCGGAATATTCTGGCCGTTCCAGGTCACCAGTCCCGCATACCACGGCGGCGCATTGGTCATTTCCGTCGGCACCTGATAGCCGATGACTTCGGCGACGCAGGCGCGCGGCACGATCAGACGCTCGCCGACGAGCGGCACCAGCAAACTATAAAGCTCTTCGCGCAGCTCGGACACGCGTTGTTCTTTAGCGCGCCGCGGCGCTGCGGCGATTGACCAGCGGTTCGATGGCGTCGAGCAGCTGGCTTTCCTGGTAAGGCTTGCCGAGATAGTCGTCGACGCCGAGCTCGATCGCCCTGGCCCTGTGCTTCTCGCTGACGCGCGAAGTGATCATGACGATCGGGATGTCCTTGAGGCGCGCGTCGTTGCGCACGTGCGCGGCCACCTCGTACCCGTCCATGCGCGGCATTTCTATGTCCAGCAAGATGATGTCCGGCAACTGTTCCTGAAGGATGGATACGGCTTCGACGCCGTCTTTCGCCGTCACCACGCGCATGCCGTTGCGCTCGAGCAGCCGCTGCGTGACGCGCCGTACCGTGATCGAATCATCGACGACCAGCGCGAACGTGCGCCGATCGCGCTGATCCAAGACGGCGGTCTCGGAGGGACGGGACCGCCATTCCGAACGCACCAGCGAGCCCATGTCGAGGATGATGACGATCCGGCCGTCGCCCAATATCGTTGCGCCGGCGATGCCGCGGATCGCCGAAATTTGCGGCCCCAACGACTTGACGACGATCTCGCGGCTGCCGACCAGCTCGTCGGTCACCAGGGCGGTCGAGTGTTCGCCGGCACGAATCAGCGCCACCGACATGGAAACGTCCGTCTCCGGCAGCCGCGTGGCGCCGATGCCGACGAAGGTTCCCAGTTGCTGAAATCGGTATTTTTGGCCGCCGTATTCGAATGGCGGCGCGTCGCGGCCCAAATGGCGGGCGACGATGTTCCTCGGCAGCCGCACGACGCCCTCGACGGTCGCGAGCGGCAGCGCATAGATTTCCTCGGCGACGCGGACGATCAATGCCTGGCTGATCGCCAGCGTGAACGGCAGCCGTATGGTGAAGCGCGAGCCCCTGCCGTGCGTCGACTCTATGTACAAGCCGCCGCCCAGCTTCTTGACCTCAGTGGCGACCACGTCCATGCCGACGCCGCGGCCCGCCGACTGCGTCACTCGTCCGGCGGTGCTGAATCCGGGCTCCAGAATCAGCTGCGTCGCCTCTTCATCGGTGAGCTTGGCCTGCGGGTCGGCGAGTCCCAGGGCAATCGCCTTTTCGCGGATCAGCTTGACGTCGATGCCGGCGCCGTCGTCGGCGACGACGATCACGACTTCGGCGCCGTCGCGCTCGAGACTGATCGAGATGCGGCCGACCTCGGGCTTGCCGAGAGCGGCGCGCCGATCCGGCGTCTCTATTCCATGCACGACTGCGTTGCGCAGCATGTGCTCGAGCGGCGCGACCATGCGCTCGAGCACCTGCCGGTCCAACTCCGCCGACGCGCCCTGCACGGAAAGTTCCGCGCGCTTGAGCGTGTCATTGGCGGCCTGGCGCACCAAGCGGGTCAAACGCTGCACGTGGCGCTGAAACGGCACCATGCGGGTACGCATCAAGCTGTTTTGCAATTCGGTAATCACTCGTGACTGTTGCGTCAACAGGCTCTGCGCCTCGCGCGTCAAGGTCTCGAGCAATCCTTGAATGCTCGCCACGTCGCTGGAGGTCTCGGCCAGTGCGCGCGAAAATTGCTGCAGCGAGGAGTAGCGGTCGAGTTCCAGCGGATCGAAATCGGCCCGCCGCGGATCCGCGTCCTGGTGGCGATGCAGCACCTGCGCCTCGGTCTCGATTTCCAGACCGCGCAGCTGCTCCTTCAGGCGCGTCACCGTGCGCGCGAGTTCAGCCAAGTTGAAGTCGATCGAGTTGACCTGCTGATCGAGACGCGCTCGGAAGATGCTCACTTCGCCGGCGTTGTTCAACATCGTGTCCAGCAGGTCGGCATCGACGCGCGCCATTTCGGCTCGTTCGACGGGCGCACTTTCCCGACCCGGCAGCACCGGTGCGCTCGCTACCTCGATATTCGACAGGCTCTGCTCGCCGCTGAGGCCCAATGCGGGAATATCGGCCGATGCGGCTTCGGCCTCGCGCGGCGCCGAGCGGTCGGTTCCGGCGGGCGCCGTGGCGGCAGGCACCGTGGCGGCGGTAGGCGGCGCGTCCTGTGGCGGCGCGGATGCCGCCGCCGGGGGCGCAGCCGGCGTTTCGCCGGCGCCGAGCGCGCGGATTTGCGCGATCAGTGCAATGGCCGGCGGCGGAAGAGAACCGGCGCTGACCAGATCGCGCATGCGCGCCAGTTCATCGAGACTCGTTTGCAGCACCAGGTAGGCCCGTTCGTTGCCGATCACCGATCCGCCGTCGATCTGAGTCACCAGGGTCTCGAGCTCATGGCTCAGATCGCCCATCGCGGCGATGCCGGCCATGCGCGCGCCGCCCTTCAAGGTATGCAGTTGGCGCTGCAGCTCGGCCACCGGCTCCTTGTTGCTCCTGTTGCCATTCCAGGCGCCGAGCGACGCCTGCGCGCTCTCCAAGAGTTCGGTGGCTTCCTCGCTGTAGATGTTCGCAATTTCGTGATCGAACGCCTGCGCATCGGCGACCGGCGCCGGCCCCGGGGCAAGGACCGCCGCGCCGGCAGTGCCGGCGGCGTGCGCAATTTCTACATCCAGCGCGGCCTGAAGCGATCGAATGCGTTCCAGCAACAGCGGCTGTTCCGCGAAGAAACCCGTCGACTCGTCTATATGCGCAACGACGTTTTCGATCGCCGCAACCGCATCGTCCAGAAGCGCGAGGCCGGCCGCGGACAATCCGCGGTTGTTGTCGAATACCTTGCGCAGATACTCGTTCAAGGGTTCGGTGACGCGAATGCCGTGGCGCGCCTCGGCCATTTTCGAACTGCCGCAGAGCGTGTGCACGGCCCGATATATGCCTTCCGGCAGTTCGTGCGGAGCGAGCTGGCCGCTGCGCTTGCGCAGATATTCGCGGATCGCGGCCAAGTGGCTCGCCGCCTCCTTGCTGTAGATCTCGTGCAGCATCGGGTCCGTAGCCGTGCTGTCCGGCAGCCGGCCGGCAACCGCCGCAGGCGCTTGCGCGCTCGGCGCCTCGGCCGCCACTTGCGCGATTTCTGGCGCGGGTCGATGCACGGCGCTGCGGTCCTCCGGCGCCACGGCGGCGTCGCTGTCACGCGCGCCGGCGCAAGCATGCGCGCGTGCGATGACATCCTCGACCGATGTCTGCAGAGGGCGCCCGGTCTCCAGCTGTTCAATGACCTGCGGCAGGGCAGCGACCGCCGCGCGTATCACCGCCACCGCCGACGGTGTTCGCGTCAGGGTCTTGTCGATGATGCGGTTCAATAAATTCTCGATCGACCACGCCAGTTCGCCGATCAACCGCGCGCCGACCATCCTGCCGCTGCCCTTCAGCGTGTGAAAGCTGCGGCGCATCGTCGCCAGGGCATCGGTGTCCATCGGGTTCTGTTCCCAAAGCGGGAAGCCGCTGCCGATCGACGCCAATTCCTCCTTGGCCTCTTCGATGAACAGTTCCATCAGCTGCGGGTCGAGCGCCTGCGCCTCGCTCGGTGCGGTGTGCGGCAGCGTCGCGGTCGGCGCCGTGCGTTCGATCGCCACCGTGGCCGGAGTATCGAGCTTGACGGTCACCGCCGCATCGGCAGCGCCGGCCAGATCGAGTGTCGGCAGGCGCCGCACGGACTGCTCCGCCAGCGCCTTGACGCAAACCTCGGCATTATCCAGCATGTACCAGGGATCGTTGCGGCCGCTTTGGATGGTCTCCATGTAGTATTCGATGCTGACGATGGCGTCCGCGACTCGTTCCAAACGCAGCAAATCGGCCGTCGGCGCGCCCGGCTGGACGAGCTGGCGCACGTGAACGCCGATCGCATCCATCAATTCGGCGGCCCGGCCCTTGCCGAGCATCAACAAGCCGGCGGTGATCCCGCGCAACAGTTGCGGGACATTGTCGAGGCCTTGCGGCGAGGAATCTCCCGGCTTCAGAACGGCAACCGAAATGGCTTCCTTGATACGCGCCAAATTCACGCTGCACTCCCTGAGCACAGCTTCGCTGACCAGACGGAAATCGAGGTCGCCGGTCTGCTGCGCGTCGGTAGCGGCCACCGCCGCGTCCGGCAAGATCAACCTCAACAGCTGATCGTCCAGATTGTCCTCGACCGACAATAGGACGCCCGCCACCTTGATCAAGGCGTCCTCAGGCGGCGGCTTCCCGGACGACAGCAAGGCGTTGAGGTCGGTGATTTCCTGCTGCACACGCTGACGCAGCTCGCCCAAGCCGAGCACCCCGAGCGTGTCGCTGATCTTCTTCAGTAAATCCAGCTGCGGCGCAAGCTCCTCGCTCTGGCCGCCGCCGCGCCGCACGAAGATATCCAGGACGTCTTTGACCTTCGCGAGATCTTCCTTGATGGCGGCCGCGACCGTGCGCATCAATTTGACGCTGGGCGCGGACAGACTTTCGCGTTCGTGTTCGACCGAATCGTCGACCGGCAGCAGTTCCGCCAACTTGAACGACGCGCGCACCGCGCCGATGCGGCCGCCGCCCGTCGATGAACGGGCGACGTAGTACAGCAGATTGTTCAAAAGATCGACGGGGGGATTTTCGCTGTAGCGCGTTTCGCCGGCATCATACAAGGCCTTGATCTGCCGATCGGCCTGGCCGAGCAGCCGCTTGATCGTCGCGTTCGCCTCCAAGCCGTTCGCACGCAGCGCCTCGAGTACCGCGCCGGTAACCCACCAAAACTGGAAAACGGCTTGCTTGGTCGCGACCTGTTCGAGCTTTTCGGCGACTTTCGCCAGAATTTCCAGGTTCTGTTCGGTACGCTCGCCGCGAATGACGCCGAGCAATCCGACTTGAAATCGCGGGCGCAGCCGCCTCGCCCATAATGCCACCGGGATCGGCGCCTCATCGGACGCCTGCGGCTGCGCAGGTTGGTCGGACTTCAGATTCAGCAGTAACAGCGTCCCCTCGGACAGCAACGGACTGCCGCGCACCGAGCGCAGGTCGTTGAGCAGCGGCAGCAGCACGAGAGCGAGGTCGCGTCCACCCGAGAGCACACGCTCCAGATACGCCGGCAATTGCACCATCGCCCGCATCAGCGCATCGAGGCCGTCCGTTTGGCGCTTCTCGTCGTCGGCGCTTTCCAGCAAATAGCGGGCGACGTGCTCCATCTCCTCGGCGAGCAGAGCGGCGCCGTAGACTTCCACGAGCCGCAGCACGCCGTGGGCCACGTGCAGCTGCTCGGCGCATTTCTCCAACATCTCGCGTTGATCGGGCCGTTCCGCGTAAGCCTCGAGAGAACCGCGCGCATCGCCAAGAGTCGTCGCGAGCTCCTTGGCGACGACGTGCAAAGTCTGCGAGCTGAGGTCGGTCATCATGGGATCGCGGCTCTGCCCGTCACGCGCCGAGGCCGCCGCCAAGCTTGCGCATTTTCCCGGAATCGCCGCCACCGCCGGCCGGGTCCTGCAACGCCGGCAGCCGCGTCGAGCTGGAACTGGCGATGGTCGTCGTGCCGCCGCCGTAATCGGCCAATCTGAACCCGGCTACCGATTTGCGCAGCTGCGCGGCCAACGCCGCGAGCTTGGCGATCGAGGCGGACGTCGCCGAAGAGCCTTCGGCGGTCTGGCTGGAAATCTCGCGCACCACCTGCATGTTCTTTGAAATATTTCCGGACGCCATCGCCTGCTGCCGGGCGCTCGCGGAGATGTTCTGCACCAAGCTCGCAATCTGGTTGGACACCTGCTCGATTTCTTCGAGGGCGGCACCGGCGTTCTCGGCCAGCAGGGCGCCGCCGACGACGTCCGTGGTACTGCGTTCCATCGACACCACCGCCTCGTTGGTATCGGTCTGTATGGTGCGCACCAGAACTTCGATTTGTTTGGTCGCGTTGGCCGCTCGCTCGGCGAGCCTCTGCACCTCGTCGGCCACCACCGCGAAACCGCGTCCGGCTTCGCCGGCCATCGACGCCTGAATCGATGCGTTCAACGCCAGGATGTTCGTCTGTTCCGCGATGTCGTTGATCAACTCGACGATGTTGCCGATTTCCTGCGAACTCTCGCCGAGCCGCTTGATTCGCTTGCTGGTTTCCTGAATGGTTTCGCGGATCGCGTTCATGCCGTCGATCGTACGGCGCACCGCGTCGCCGCCTTTGTGCGCAATATCGACCGAGTGGCGGGCGACGTCCGCGCTGCGCTCGGAGTTGCCCGAAACTTCCTCGATCGAAGCGGCCATTTCGGCCATCGATTCGCTCGCCGCGGATATTTGGCGCGACTGCGCGGAACTCGCCTTGGCCATGTGCGCCGCGGCCGCCTGCGCCTGCTTGGTCGCGCCATCCAGTTGGATCGCGCCGTCGTTGATCGTCGTGACGAGTTCGCGCAGCGCCTCGATCGCATAATTTATCGAATCGGCGATCGCGCCGGTGATATCCTCGCTGACGGTCGCCTGCACGGTCAGGTCGCCGTCCGCCAGGCTCGACAATTCATCGAGCAAGCGCATGATCGCCTCTTGATTGCGCTCGTTGGCGCGCACCCGCGTCTCGACGGCGTGCCGCAGATCCACCGCCTTGCGGTAAACCCACGCGAGCGCCGCCAGCGACAGCAGCGAGAGCGCAAGGCACGCCAATATCCACGGCCGCCACGCGCCGCCGGCGGCGCCCGGCGCCGGCGCGGCCGCGTACTGCGACGCCAGAGCATCTGCCGACGTCCAGAGCGAGCGCAGCGCGGACTGCGCCTTCGATAGCGGCTCGGCCGAACCGATCGCCGCGCGCACCGCGGCGACGAATTGTTGATCGCGCTGTACGAAAGCCTGCAGGCGCCGCGCGGCGCCAGCGCCGGCTGCGGGCGGCACGGCTGCGCCGGTCTCTTCGCCGGATAGCCCGCGCACTACTTGATTGAGGAACTCCAGGCTGTCGGCCAAGCGCTGCGCGGCCGGTGCGGCATCGCCGACGCCGGCGGCGAGACCGCTTAAATCCTGCTGAATCCGCTGCACGGTCAGTTCGAAGCTTCCCAAGTTGCGGCTCATGCCGTTGAGTTTCTGCACGCCGCCGGCGCTCGCCAGATCGCCGAGTTGCGAGAGCAGCTGCGGCGCCAGGCGGCGCGCCTCGAGACTCGACGCGCCGATGGCCGCCACGGACGCGCGAGCCGCAAAGATCGTATTGGCGTACTCGTCGATCGCCCGCCAGTCCGCCTGATGCGCCGCGCCGGCGAGTTCGCCGCGCAGCGCCTTGGCGCGCGCCGTACTGCCGGCGAACGCAGCGAATGCGCTCGCATCTCCGCGCAGCGCGCTTCCGGCCTCGTAAGGCATGCGTTGCAGGACCAGCGCAAGCTGCTCGCCGCTCGCCGCCGGCGGCCGGGAGCCATGCGCGAGCAGCGTCAGCGCGGCGGCGGCGCCGATGCACAACGCGGCGAGCGCCGCCGGCGCCGGCAACAGCCTCGACCACGGGTTCCTATCGTCCGTTTGCATCATTTTGCGGTACCGCCGGCGATCAACTCGCCGCCTGCAAGAAGCTTTGGCTCTCGACGAGACTCTTCAAGCTCAAAACCGGCCAGACCTCGCCGCCACGGCGGAAAGCGCCGGCCAGGTAGCTGTCGCAGCGGATCACCGTCGGCGGCGGGTCGGCGCTGAACTCCCGCTCCGCAAAGCGGCGGAACCCCTGTACCTCGTCGATCATCAAACCGGCGGGAATCTCGCGGTGGTTGACGACGATGATGCGCGTGTTGCGCCCGGATGCGGTGGTGCCGCTTCCCAGGAATTGGCGCAAGTCGATCATCGGCATCAGTTGACCGCGCACGTTCGCCAGTCCCTTGACCCAGCTCTTGGCCCCCGGGATGCGCGTCACGACCGCCGGATAGCCCAACACTTCGCGGGTCTCCTCGCGTGCCACCAGAAAGGCCTCCCCACCCATGCGAAAAGCCACTCCCACCCATTCGCGCCCCGCGCTCGCCTCGGGGGCGGCGCCGGGGCCACTGGCGCGGCTGCGCTTTTCCAGCTCCTTCAGCAGTTCAAACGGGCGATCCCGCAAACTGCGCAGGTTCTGGGCGGGGCCGCCGTCGGCAGCGCTCATACCGCGAGCGCCGCCTGAGCCTTCTCGACCAAGGCCTGCGCCGAAACCGGCTTGACGATGTAATCCACCGCTCCTTGGCGCAGGCCCCACACGCGGTCCGTCTCCTGCCCCTTGGTCGTCACCATGATGATCGGAATCAGGCTGGTCTCCGGATCGTTGATCAACGTCCGGGTGGCCTGGTAGCCGTTCACTCCCGGCATGACGATATCCATGAAAATCAGGTCCGGCTTCATTTCTTTGGCCTTGCGTATGCCTTCCGCGCCGTTTTCGGCGGCGGCGGTCCGGTAGCCGTGCTTCTCCAGGGCCTTTTGCATCACGAACACCTCCGTGGGGGAGTCATCGACAATAAGAATCAATGCCATGCCTGGATTCTCCTGCCACTTACCCACGTGTGTCACTTACCCACGTGCGCCTCGATGGCGCCTAGTAACTCATCCTTCGTGAACGGCTTCGTCAAGTAATGTTCGGAGCCGACGATGCGGCCCCGCGCACGATCGAAAAGGCCATCCTTGCTCGACAACATGATGACCGGGATCTGCTTGAAAACCTTGTTGTGCTTGATCAACGAGCAGGTTTGGTAACCGTCGAGACGCGGCATCATGATGTCGACGAAGACGATGTCCGGCTGGTGGTCGGCGATCTTCGAAAGCGCATCGAACCCGTCGACCGCCGTAAATACCTCGCAGCCCTCTTTGCTCAGAAGAGTTTCCGCGGTGCGGCGGATCGTCTTGCTGTCGTCTATGACCAGCACCTTGAGGCCCGTGAGCTTGGATTTGTCGCCGGCGGTCATGCTGTCCTTGGAAACCCGTATCGATGACTGAAGATTACCGGCGCGTAGCTGCCGGAATATCGTGACTTTTTAACATATCTAGGCAGTCCAAGCCACGGCACGGGGTCGACATTTCGGGGCAAAGAGGTGTAAACGACGGCGGACTGGTTCACAGTTTTTGAAGTAAGCGGAGCGCCCGGGCGCTTGCGCTAGACTGCCAGGCCGTTGCCGCCCCCACCTCTCGAGGATGCCGATGTCTTCCCAAGTTCGCCTTGTCGTCATCATGGACCGGATCGAGAGCATAAAGCCGGCGAAGGACAGTACGCTGGCGATGCTGTTGGCGGCACAGCGGCGCGGCTGGCAGCTCCTGTATGCCGAACAATCGGACCTATGGCTGCGCGACGGCGTCGCGTTCGGGCGTCTCGCGGCGCTGCAGGTGTTCGACGATCCGCAGCGCTGGTTCGAACGCGGGGCCGCGCAGCCTTGCCGTCTGGGCGACTGCGACGTGATTCTGATGCGCAAGGATCCACCGTTCGACATGGAGTACGTCTACACCACCTATATCCTCGATCGGGCCAGGGACCAGGGCGCGGTCGTCGTCAACGATCCCCAGGGCCTTCGCGACATGAACGAAAAGGTCTACACGGCTTGGTTTCCGGAATGCTGCGCGCCGACCCTGATCACCCGCGACATGGGCGATATGGCCGAATTTCTGCGCGAACATGGCAAAGCCGTCTGCAAACCGCCGCACGGCATGGGCGGGCGGTCGATTTTCGTACTGGAAGACGGCGACAAGAACCGCAACGTCGTGTTCGAGACGCTGACCGACTATGGCAATCGCATCGCGGTCATGCAGCGCTATTTGCCGGAAATCGTGACCGCCGGCGATTGCCGCATCATTCTCATCGACGGCGAGCCCGCGCCGTTCGCGCTGAAGCGTCTACCCGCGAGCGGCGACAACCGCGGCAATCTTGCCGCCGGCGCCCGCGCCGAAAGCCGACCGCTCAACGACCGCGACCGCTGGCTGTGCGGCCGGATAGGGCCGAAATTGCGGGATTCTGGCATGATCTTCGTGGGCCTCGACGTCATCGGCGAGTTCGTCACCGAAATCAACGTGACCAGCCCAACCGGGATTCGCGAACTGAACAAAAAACATGGTGTCGACATCGGCGGCGACCTGATGGGCTCGATCGCCAAGATCCTGGGCGCAGCGTGAGCTCAGATTGGCTACAAGCGGGCCTTCCCCCGGCCAACGACCGCATGTTGACGACGCTATTCCTGGCGGTGCTGCTGCATGCGATCGTGATTCTCGGCGTGACCTTCAGCCCGCCCTTCAGCCGCGCGCACGGCCGGCAAACACCTGGGCTCGAGGTTATTCTGGTCGGCGACCGGGGGGCCGCCGTCGCCCATAACCGCAACGCAAAATATCTGGCGCAGCGCAACCAACGCGGGTCCGGCAACACCCTGGCCGCCAAGTCGGCTCTGATACCGAAATCTTCCGTGGCGCCGGCCGACCGCCCCGGCGTCGCCGACGGCGCCGGGCTCGCCTTTCGACAAGCGGGAAGCGGATCGGGCGGCGAGAGCCTGATTGCGACGCGGGGCCCGACGACCAGAATTCTCTATTTTTCATCGGCTGAGGCCGCCAAAGAGGCCTCCTTGCTGCCGCTTCGCCTAAAGAACAGGCCAAACTACGGCATGCCGTCGAACGACGACGGCGTGCAATTGCGCTTGCGCGGCAAAACCCGGCAGCAACTGTGGATCGCCGCCGATACGCGCGCGACCCAAGTGGCCGAATATCTGGACAGCTGGCGGCGCAAAGTGGAACGCATCGGCACACTGCACTTCCCGAGCGCGGCGCGCCTGCAGAAGCACGCGCGAATGCCGATCGTCGAGGTGACAATCGACGCCGACGGCAAGCTCGCGCACGCGGTCGTTCGCCGCAGCAGCGGCCGCCCGGAGATCGACGAGGCGGCAATCCGCATTTTGACCCTGGCGGCGCCATTTGCGCCGTTTCCGCGCCAATTGGCCGCGAACCACGACGCGATTCGCATAGCCTACCAGTGGGAATTTCTATCCGGAGCCGCGCGCGCCTCGAGTGTGCTTTACTCGGAGCCGCAAACGCAGGCCGGGACTCCTTGAAGCTCGAGATTCGCTTGCAAGGCAACGCTGCGCGATGATGGAAGTCCTATGAGCGATTCGGGTTATTTGACGAATCAGTTGTTGATCGCGATGCCCACGATGGGCGATGCGAATTTCGCGCAAACCGTGGCGCTGGTCTGCGACCACGGCCCGCGCGCGGCCTGGGGACTGATCCTCAACAAGCCCTTGCCGATGAGCATGGGCGAAATATTCGAGCAATTGGCGATCACCATCGAGGACGGGCCGTTGACGGCGCGTAAAGTGCTGCGCGGCGGCCCGATGCAGACCGATCGTGGCTTCGTCGTGCACCGGGCGGGCGGTCGATGGGATTCGACGCTCGAGGTATCGGAGAGCATCCATGTAACGACCTCGCGCGATATTCTGGCGGCGATCGCGCGCGGCGAAGGGCCCGCCGAGGCGATCGTGGCGCTCGGCTATGCCGGCTGGGACGGCGGTCAGCTGGAGGATGAAATTCGCGCCAATGCGTGGCTGAACGCGCCGGTCGACGCCAAGATCATTTTCGATCTGCCGTTCGAATCCCGCTGGGCCGCGGCCGGCCGCCTGCTCGGCGTCGAGCTATCGCGCATCAGCCCGATCAGCGGCAATGCCTGAGTCGCCCACCGTACGGGCGGCGCGGCTCGTTCTCGCATTCGACTTCGGCAAGAGGCGCATCGGCGTCGCCTGCGGTGACACGCTGAGCCGTTCGGCATCGCCGCTCGCGACGCTCGCCGCGGGGCCGGACGGTCCGCCTTGGGCCGCGATCGACGCGCTGCTTCGCGACTGGCAACCGGCGCTCGCGGTGGTCGGTCTGCCCTATAATGCCGACGGCTCCGAGCGCGCGATCGCGGCCGAGGCCCGCGATTTCGCGGCGCAGCTGGCGAAGCGCTGCCGGATGCCCGTGGAGCTGGTGGATGAACGGTATTCGTCGCTCGAGGCCGCAGCGCGCCTGCGGGACGCGCGGGCGGCGGGAGTGCGCAGGCGCCGGGTCGCGAAGAGCGACGTCGATGCAGCGGCGGCCTGCGTGATCCTGGAGCGCTGGATCGAAGAGAGAACATGAGGCGCAATGCGCTCACAACAAGATAACGCCGGCGGACTGCGCCACCTGGTCACGCTCGACGGCCTCGCAAGGGATTCGCTGACGGCGATTCTCGATCGGGCCGAGTCGTACCGGCGATTTGCGGGTCAGCCGGCCTACGAAGGCCGCGAGCTCGCCGGTGTCACCGTCGCCAATTTGTTCTTCGAACCGAGCACGCGTACGAGGGCCTCGTTCGACCTGGCCGCTCGCCGCCTGGGCGCGCACGTGCTGAACATGGACCTGCACTCGAGTTCGCGCGTGAAGGGCGAAAGCATGCTCGACACGATCTACACTCTCGAGGCGATGAACACCGACGTGTTCGTGATTCGCGATTCGCAGGCGGGATTGTCAGAGTTCCTGATCGATCACGTGGCGCCGCACGTCTCGGTGATCAGCGCCGGCGAGGCGAATCTTTCGCATCCGACGCAGGGCCTGCTCGACGTACTGACGATCAGGGCGCACAAGCGCCGCTTCGCGGGCCTGAAGGTCGCGATCGTCGGCGATATAATGCACTCGCGCGTGGCGCGCTCGGCGGCGCAGGCTCTGGCAACGCTCGGCACGACGGACCTGCGTCTCGTCGCTCCGCAAGCGCTGCTGCCGCCGCAGGACGAATTTCCGGGCGCACGGCGTTTCACCCGGATAGAGGACGGCATTGCCGCCGCCGACGTCGTCATGATGCTGCGAATTCAGAAGGAACGCATGGCGCAAAGCGCCTCGCTCGACGACGCCGCTTACTTTCGCGAGTTCGGACTGACGGCGGCCCGCATGCGGCTCGCCTCGCCGAGCGCGCTCGTCATGCACCCCGGACCCATGAATCGCGGCGTCGAGATCGCATCGGACGTCGCCGACGGCCCGCGCTCGGTGATTCGCGAACAAGTGAACAACGGCGTTGCGGTGCGCATGGCGGTACTCGCGACGATCGCCGCCACGCTGACCCGACACCGCCGGCCGCTGTGACGCGGCGCGCCGCCGCCGGCATCAACCGAAATTGATCTTCGCTTCCAGGTTGGTCCGCGAATCCGCGCTCGCCAGCGCCGATTCGAGTTCTATGCGCCCCTCGCGCACCAAATTGTAGAGCGAGGCATCGAAACTCAGCATGCCGCGTTCCGTGCCGGTGCGGATGCCCTCTTTGACGCCGATGACATCGCCCTTCTTGATCAGATCGGACATGTGCGGGGTATTGACCATGACCTCGCAGGCCGCGACCCGCACGCCCGATTTCGTCGGCACCAGGCGCTGCGAGAGGATTGCGCGCAAATATTGCGACAAATCGAGGAACACCTGGTTGTGCTGATCTCGCGGAAACATGTTGATGATTCGGTCGAGGGTTTCCGCGCAATTGTTGGCGTGCAGCGTCGCAATGCACAGGTGCCCGGTTCCCGACAGCGCAATCGCCGCCTCCATCGTCTCGCGGTCGCGGATCTCGCCGACCAAGATGACGTCGGGCGCGGCGCGCACCGCGCCGCGCAATGCACGGGCGAAGGACTTCGTATCCAGACCGACTTCGCGCTGATTGACGATGGATTTCTTGTTGGTGTGCAGGAATTCGATCGGGTCCTCGATCGTCAAGATGTGGTCGGACGAAGTCTCGTTGCGATAATTGATCATCGCCGCGAGCGTCGTCGACTTGCCCGCCCCTGCGCCGCCGACCATGAGGATCAAGCCACGCGGCAGCATGACGAGCTCTTTGAAAATACCGGGCATGCCGAGGTCCTCGAGCCTCGGCATCTCCGCCGTGATGTAGCGCAGGACCATCGCCGGGTAGCCGCGTTGATAGAATACGTTGACGCGAAAGCGGCCCAAACCGGTCTCGGAAATTGCGAAATCGATTTCCAAATCCTCGTTGAAATGCTCGATTTGCTCCTGAGTCATCAAGCCGAGAGCGGCTTGGCGCACGGTCTCCGGGCTCAGCACCTGTTTATTGACCGGGAAAATCTTCCCCTCGATCTTGATCTTGACCGGGGCGTTGCAGGTGAAGAACAGATCGGACGCCTTCTTCTCCACCATTAATTTGAATAATGGCTTGGTATTCATCGACTGTGCGGGAGCTGCGGCTGACATGCGCTAAAACGCCTGACCTTCTTCTTCCTCGACGATTTGCAGGGATTGCGCGGCATCATCGGCGTTCTTCATTTCGCGCTTGCTCTCCAATTTGACGCGCAGGCGCAGCTCGTTCTTCGAATCGGCGTTGCGCAGCGCATCCTCGTAAGAGATCAAACCCGCTTCGTACAGTTCGAACAGCGCCTGGTCGAAAGTTTTCATGCCGAGGCGGTTCGAGCGCGCCATCACGTCCTTGATCTTGGCCACATCCCCCTTGAAGATCAAATCGGAGATCAATGGCGAGGCCAGCATGATCTCCATCGCCGCAATTCGCCCGGAGCCCGCCTCTCGCGGGATCAGGCGCTGTGAAATGAGGCCGCGGATGTTCAAGGACAAGTCCATCAACAGCTGCTCGCGCCTCTCCTCGGGGAAGAAATTGATGATTCTATCGAGCGCCTGGTTCGAGCTGTTGGCGTGCAAGGTCGCGAGCACCAGATGCCCGGTCTCGGCGAACTGAATGCAGTACTCCATGGTTTCGCGATCGCGGATTTCACCGATCAAGATCACATCCGGCGCCTGACGCAGCGTGTTCTTCAGAGCAAGGTGCCAGCTTTCGCAATCGACGCCGACCTCGCGGTGGGTCACCACGCAGCCCTTGTGCGCATGCACGTACTCGACCGGATCCTCGATCGTGACGATATGGCCGCGGGTCTTCTCGTTGCGGTAGCCGACCATGGCGGCGAGCGAAGTCGATTTGCCCGATCCGGTGCCGCCGACCAGAATCACCAGTCCGCGCTTCGAGAGCACGACCTCTTTCAGCACCAGCGGCAGCTCGAGCTCTTCGAGCGATGGGATCTTCGCATTGATGGTGCGCACGACGGCGCCGGTGAAACCCTGCTGTATGAACGCGCTGACGCGGAAACGTCCGATGCCCGGCGGCGCGATCGCGAAGTTGCATTCCTTGGTCGCGTCGAATTCCTTGGTCTGCCTGTCGTTCATGATCGCGCGCACCAGGCCCGCGCTCTGCTCGGGAGTCAAGGAGCGCTCGGATTGCGGGCAGATCTCGCCGTCCACTTTGATCGCCGGCGGAAATCCCGCCGTGACAAACAGATCCGAACCCTTCTTCTCGACCATGCGCCGCAGCAGGTCTTGCATCAACCGAATCGCTTGTTCGCGTTCCATATCAGATACTGTCCTTGTTTTGCGCCTTGTACCGCGCTTCGTCGCGGCTTACCACGCCCTTTTGCACAAGATCTTGCAGGCACTGATCGAGCGTCTGCATGCCTTGTCCCTGCCCGGTCTGTATCGCCGAGTACATTTGCGCAATTTTTCCCTCGCGAATCAGGTTGCGGATCGCCGGCGTGCCCATCATGACTTCGTGCGCCGCAATGCGGCCGCCGCCGATGCGCTTCATCAAGGTCTGCGATATGACGGCCCGCAGGCTTTCCGAGAGCATCGCGCGCACCATTTCCTTTTCGGCCGCCGGGAACACGTCGACGATTCGATCGATCGTCTTGGCTGCGGAACTCGTGTGCAAGGTACCGAAAACCAGGTGACCGGTTTCGGCGGCGGTCAGCGCCAGGCGAATCGTCTCCAGGTCGCGCATTTCGCCGACCAGCACGACATCCGGGTCTTCGCGCAACGCCGAACGCAGGGCTTCGCTGAACCCCAAGGTATCGCGGTGCACTTCGCGCTGATTGACCAAACAACGTTTGCTCTCGTGCACGAACTCGATCGGGTCTTCGATGGTTATAATGTGGTCCGGCCGGTTGTCGTTGCAGTGGTCGACCATGGCGGCGAGCGTCGTCGACTTGCCGGAGCCGGTCGGGCCGGTGACGAGTACGAGGCCCCGGGGAAGCATGCATAAGTCTTTGAAAGTCTTGGGCGCGTTCAACTCGTCGAGCGATAGTATCGCCGACGGGATCGTCCGAAAAACAGCCCCCGCGCCGCGATTTTGGTTGAAGGCATTGACCCGAAAGCGCGCCAGCTTCGGAATCTCGAAGGAGAAATCCGTTTCGAAGAATTCCTCGAACGCCTTGCGTTGCTTGTCGTTCATGATGTCGTACACCATGCTGTGCACTTCCTTGTGCGCAAGTGGCGGCATGTTGATGCGCTTGATGTCGCCGTCGACGCGGATCATCGGCGCCACGCCCGCCGAGAGATGCAAATCCGATGCGTGGTTCTTCACCGCAAAGGCGAGAAGCTGCGCGATATCCACCGCCATTGACGGCTCCTAATTCGGCCCTATCCGGCCGTTTGCAGTATATAGGAGGGTGTCCTCACCCAATATGTTAACTGGCCCGCAGAATTTACCGGAGAACCTGCGCTCGATCCGCTCGCGGATCGAGCGCGCAGCGCGGGCGGCCGGCCGCGACCCGGCGTCCATTACCCTGGTCGCAGTCGGTAAATCGCAGCATGTCAAACACTTGCGGGCGGCCGCGACGCTCGGCGTCACGGATTTCGGCGAAAACTACCTGCAGGAGTCGGCGGAAAAGATCGAGCTGCTCGCCGATTTGGCGCCGCGCTGGCATTTCATCGGCAGCGTTCAAGCGAACAAAACCCGCGCCATCGCCGCGAGCTTCGACTGGGTGCACAGCGTCGATCGCTTGGCGATCGCAGGTCGCCTCGCGCAACAAAGGCCCGCCCACGCCCCGGCCCTGAATATTTGCCTGCAGGTGGCGCTCGCCGCCGAACCGAATAAAGGCGGCCTCGCCCCCGCCGCGCTCAGAGAGACCGCCGCCAAGGTCGCCGCATTGCCGCGCCTGCGATTGCGCGGCTTGATGTGTCTGCCGCAGCCGCAAGCCGATCCGGCCGCCCAGAGGCGCGTGTTTGCCGGGCTGCGCGGGCTGCTCGAGGACTTGAACGCCGAGGGGTTCGCCCTCGACAGCCTGTCGATGGGCATGAGCGCGGATTTCGAGGCGGCGATCCTCGAAGGGGCGACACACGTGCGCATAGGCACGGCGCTGTTCGGCGCCCGCCCCTAGAGCCCGCCAACGAATCGAGGGATGATCTTATGAACAATTTTCGCAAATTGGCATTCATCGGCGGCGGCAACATGGCCGCGGCGCTGATCGGCGGCTTGATCAAGCGCGGCGTGCCAAGTTCGCATATCACGGTCGCTGATCCGAGCGAGCAGCGGCGGCACGAGCTGCGCCGGCAGTTCGCAATCACGGTGGCGGCTGACAACGCCGAGGCGGCCGCCGACGCCGAAGTCATCATGCTGGCCGTGAAGCCGCAATTCATGCGTCAGGTCGCCACGGCGCTCGCGCCGCGCCTCGCAAGAACGCCTGTGCTCGTCATCTCGGTCGCGGCCGGCATTCCGCACGCCGCGCTCGCCCGTTGGTTCGGACCGCAGGTGCCCCTGGTGCGGACGATGCCGAACCGGCCCGCCCTGAACGGCTTCGGCGCGACCGGCCTGTTCGCGCCGGCGAGCGTCGGCGCCGCCAACCGCGCACTCGCCGAATCGATCATGAGCGCCGTCAGCGCCACCGTTTGGGTGGAGCACGAATCGCAGATGGATACGGTGACCGCGCTCTCCGGCAGCGGCCCCGCCTACTTTTTCCTCTTCATGGAGGCGCTGGAGGCCGCCGCCCACGATCGCGGCCTGCCGCAGGACGTCGCCCATCGTCTGACACTGGAAACGGCGTTCGGCGCGGCGCAAATGGCCCGCCAGTCGAGCGATTCGCTCGCCGCGCTGCGCGAGCAGGTGACCTCCAAGGGCGGCACGACCGCCGCGGCGCTCGCGGTGCTCGACGCGGCCGGGCTTCGTGCTATCGTCGCACACGCGGTCGCCGCGGCCGATCGCCGCTCGGCTGAACTCGCCGCGGAGTTCGGCGCGCCGTGACATGTGGCGGCGCAGCGCCGTCTTGGGCAGCGGTGGATTGAAATGGATGCCGTCAGCTACATCGTCGATACACTGCTTTGGCTGCTGACGCTCGCCTTCGTATTGCGGCTACTGTTCCAGTGGGTGCGGGCCGATTTCCGCGATCCTCTCGCCGATGCGATCGTCCGGGTAACCAATTGGTCGATCATACCGTTACGACGGATACTTCCGCCGCTCGGTAAGATCGACACGGCGACCGCGGTTTCGGTCTTGGCGGCCGCCGCGCTGCGCACCGAAGCGGGGTTTGCGCTGCACGGCCTTGCGGCCGTGGATTTGGCCGTGTTCCTGCGCTTTACCGCGCAGAGCCTGGCCGACATGCTGTTGCGGATCTACCTGGTCGCCTTGTTGTTTTATTGGCTCACGGGGTTCGTCGCCCCGGGGGCTCACGGACCCGGCGTGCGGCTCGTCGGCCAATTGTGCGAACCGCTTTTGCGACCGGTGCGCCGCCTGATCCCGCCGATCGGTCAAGTCGACTTTTCGGTTCTCTGGGTCTGCATCGCGATCGGCGCGCTGCTGATATTGGTCGCGCACAGCTGACCCTGCGATGCGCGCATTTGGCGAAGTACTGGAAAATCCCGGCTCGCGCGCGCGCCGATCGAGAATCTTTTTTTTCATTTGCGCTAAACATCGGCTTTTTTCTATGTTATTTTCGGCGCCGAGTTGAATTTGTGGGCAATCGCAGCCCCGCGTTCGCAAACATCAGTAGGAGATTTACAATGGCGAAAAAGAATGCAGCACCGACCAAGTCTGAGATTCTTGCTAGCATATCGAAGGAAACGGATCTCACCAAGAAGCAGGTCGGAGCCGTGTTTGACTCACTTGCAGCCACGATCAAGAAGAGTCTGCGCAGTCACAGCTTGTTCACGATGCCCGGTCTATTGAAGATGAAAGTCGTGAAGAAGCCGGCCACCAAGGCGCGCGAAGGCATCAATCCGTTCAACGGCCAAAAGATGATGTTCAAGGCGAAGCCGGCGAGCAAAAAAGTGCGCATCGCGGCCCTCAAGAATCTCAAGGAATTCGTGAACTAGGGCTCCGGCTTCGATCCGGAGCGGCTGATTGGGCTCAGGCGCTCCGGATTTCGTTGACGACGGCGTCCCGCAGTTCGGGCAAGTGCCCATGGAAGAAGTGACCCACGCCCGGCAACATCAGCAATCTAGGCGCAGGCGCGGCGGCCTGCGCCCAGGTGGACACCGCGAGCGGATCGACGACGGTGTCGGCATCGCCTTGAACGACCATCCACGGGCAGCGGGGAACGCTTAGCGCGGCGAACTCGAGGTGCGCGACCGGCGGGGCGATCAGGATGACTCGCTGCGGATCTCGCCGTTGCGCGAGCCTGAGCGCCACCAATGCGCCGAACGAGAATCCGGCGATCACCAATGGCCTGCCCGCCCAGCGCCGTTCGCCCCAATCGGCCACGGCCGACGCATCCGCCGTTTCGCCGATTCCATCGTTGAAGTGGCCTTCGCTCCCGCCGACTCCGCGAAAATTGAAGCGCACCGTCGCGATGGCGCATTCCCGAAGCGCCCGGGCCAGCGTCGTCACGACTTTGTTGTGCATCGTTCCGCCGAACTGCGGATGCGGATGACAGACGACCGCGTAGGCAGCCGCGCCGACCTGTGCGCCGCAAGCGACCGCGTCTATCTTGCCCGCGGGACCGCCGATCGCAACGCGCTCCTCGGCGTATGGCGGCACGCTCACTCTATGGCGATCAAGTCGATATCGAAAACCAGGGTCGCATCGGGCGGTATCACGCCGCCCGCGCCGCGCTCGCCATAGGCGAATTGCGGCGGGATCACGAGGCGCCGCCGACCGCCGACTTTCATGCCTTGCAGGCCCACATCCCAGCCTTTGATGACGCGGCCTGCGCCCAGTTTGAAACGAAGCGGCGTCGCGTTGCCGCGCGAGCTGTCGAACTCTTTGCCCTTGTCGTCGGCAGCGCCCGGATCATAGAGCCAGCCGGTATAGTCGACCACGGCGGTTTCGCCGACTGCGACGGTCGCCCCGGTGCCGATTCGTAGGTCGTGAATCTCGAGCGCGGCCGCAGCGCCGGCCGCAGTCGCGGCGGGAGGTTTACCGTGGCAGGCCGCCATCAGCCCGCAAATCAACAAGACCGCCGATCGGCGCATGGCAATACCGCAGGAATTTTCTCAAGGCGCAGTGTACCGTGAAAATCGCCGACGCCGCGAGACGGCCGCCGCCGCGCCAAGCCCGACGGCCGCCGCCGCAAGAGGGATCGCTGCGCCACCGGCAGCGAGAACGGCGGTGCAGACACCGGCCGCCGCGACGGCCGCGATCAGCCATTGGATTTCCAGGGAAACGCCGAGCAAGCAATGCTCTAGGATTCCCAAGGCGTCGTCGCACTCGTCGGCCAGCTGCAGGATCCATTCCATAGGCCGGGCAGTCTAGTCGCGGCCAGCGCCGGCCGGCGTGAGTGCGGTCACAACATCGACACGACGCAGCCCCCGTGCTTGCTATGCGCTCGGCGGCTGCGTAGGCTCGGAAGGATGCAGCGAATTTTGATCCTGAATCCGAAAGGCGGATCGGGCAAAACGACCGTCGCAATCAACCTCGCCGGCTATTATGCGAGCCAGGGCGACCATCCGCTGTTGACCGACAATGACCCCCAGGGATCGAGCACGCGCTGGCTGAGGAAGCGCACGGCGCAACAGGCGCTCATCCACGGCGTATCGGGGTTCGAGCGCAACGCGCGCGTCACGCGCGCCTGGCAGTTGCGCATTCCGCCGGACGCGCAGCACGTCGTCATCGATACCCCCGCGGCGCTGGCGCCCCAGGATATGCCGGAATTGACCAAGAGCGCCGACGCGATCCTGGTGCCGGTACTGCCCTCCGACATCGACATCCACGCTTGCTCGAAGTGCATCGCGGATTTGTTGCTGATCGCGAAAGTCAATCGCAATGAGCGCCGGATCGGCGTGGTCGCCAACCGCGTCAGGCGCAATACCGTCATCTACCGGTCCCTGATGCGCTTTCTGGAGACGCTCGGCATCCCGGTCGTCGCGACGCTGCGCGACTCGCAGAATTACGTACGCGCGGCCGAATGTGGCTTGAGCGTGCACGAGATGAAGCGCCATCTGGTTGCCCAGGACTTGCTCGACTGGGTACCGCTATTGGCGTGGCTCGGGGACAGGGAGCGTCCGGTCGGCGCCGGCGCCGATTGCTTGGGCTCGCTGCCGGAAACGGCGTAGCGGGGCCCACCGAGGCTTACTTTTTATCGCCCCAGCTGCCGCGCATCTTATCGGCCCAACTCTTGTAGCTGTGCCAACTGTACAGATCGGTGGTGATGGCCGCGTGGCGCCCGCCGATTCGCGTACGCTTCAGCAAATTCCCGTAAAGCGCATCGCCGTTCGCGGGCGCGCCGGGCTCGGCGCGCGCAACTCTGCGATCGAGTCCGCGGTAAGGTGATTTGATTTTGCTGTCGCTCATCGTATACGCCTGCTTCGGTCGGTTCACACTAAGTCGCTGCCGCATCCACCTACAGGAACTGTGTCACAAGCGCACCTTCACCGCCGCCGCCCCGCGGCGCATTGCGATACGCCTCTCACGACCGACCGCGGTAAGTTAAATGGGCGCTCCTCGCGCCTGCCGCCAAACCGCGAACCGCGGCTCGGGCGGTGCGCCGCCGCGCTCAGGCCACCAAGCGGTAACAAGGCCTGTATTCGGCGCCGGCGAGCTTCATGCGGCGCTGGGCGACGAACGAGCGCAGCAATTGATCGAGCGGCTGCATGATCGCGGGTTCTCCGGAAAGTTCGAACGGACCGTGACGCTCGATCGCGTCGATGCCGTACTCCTTGACGTTGCCGGCAACGATCCCTGAGAACGCGCGGCGCAACTCGGCCGCCCGCTCGTGCACCGGAAGGTCGAGCGTCAGGCGCAGCGCGCTCATCGATGCGTGCGTGACCTCGAACGGCCGCTGAAAATCCTGCGGTATCTTCAGCAGCCAATTGAAGCCGTAGGAATCGCTGGCGTGTCGGCGGTAATCGCGGACTTGGGCGAGCCCCTGAACCAAGCTGCGCGCGACCGCCGCCGGGTCGTCGAGAATGATCCGATACCGCGACTGCGCCGCCGCGCCGAGCGTGGCGCCTATGAACCTGTGGATCTGGTTGAAATATTCGCCGCTCGCCGCCGGACCGGTAAAGACGACCGGAAGTGGCTGCTGGCGGTTCGCCGGATCCAGCAATATGCCGAGCAGATACAGGATTTCCTCGGCCGTCCCCGCGCCGCCCGGGAAGACGATGATGCCGTGGCCAAGACGCACGAACGCCTCCAGGCGCTTTTCGATGTCCGGCATGATGACCAGCTGGTTGACGATGGGATTCGGCGGCTCGGCGGCGATGATGCCGGGTTCGGTCAGTCCGAGGTAGCGGCCGTTGGCGATGCGTTGCTTCGAATGGCCGATCGTCGCGCCCTTCATCGGGCCCTTCATCGCGCCCGGGCCGCAGCCCGTGCAAACGTCCATGGCGCGCAGTCCGAGTTCGTAGCCCACCCGCTTGGTGTAGTCGTACTCGGCGCGGGAGATCGAGTGACCGCCCCAGCAAACGACCAAATTCGGCTTCAACTGCAAGTCCAGTATTCTGGCGTTGCGCAAGATGTGGAACACCGCATTGGTGATGCTGGCCGTATCCTGCAGGTCGAATCTGCCGCTTTCCACGATCTCGTTGGAGATGAACACGACGTCGCGCAGAACGGCGAACAAGTGCTCCTTGATTCCGCGGATCATGACTCCATCGACGAAGGCGCTCGCCGGGGCGTTCCTTATCTCGAGCTTGATCCCCCAGGCCTGAGGTACGATCTTGATGCCGAAATCGCGGTATTTTTCGAAGATGACGCGCGCATCGTCGATGTCGCCGCCGGAATTGAGAACGGCGAGCGCGCATTGGCGAAACAGCCTGTACAGACCGCCTTGACCCGCGTCGAGGAGCTTGGCGACTTCCTGCTGCGAGAGGTGCTCCAGACTGCCTTTCGGAGCGACCCGCGCATCGACCATGTCGGAAGAGAGGATTTCAGCTTCCATGCGCGATCCTCAAGGGTAGATGTCGATCGGTATGTCATCCCTGGTCCGCATCCAGAAATCGACCATGTTGGAGTCCGACAAGGCGATACAGCCGTTGGTCCAATTTTTCGAAACGTAATAGGCGAGCGGGTAGCGCGGCGAATTCGGCAATCCATGGACCATGATCTCGCCGCCCGGGGCCCAATGATGTTTCATCGCCCGCTTTTCATCCTGTTTGTTCGGATAGGACACCTCGACCGAGAGAAAGTAGTCGCTATGCGGATTGCGCCGCTCGAGCATGTAGTGGCCTTCCGGGGTACGGAAATCGTCCTCGCGCTCCTTCCTGCCGACCGGATTCAGTCCGAGTTCGATCGGGTACTCGGCCAACAAAGTCTCGCCGTGATAAAGAAACATCCGGTGCTGGGCCTTGAGTACGACGACGTGATCCGCGAGCACAAGGCCGCCCCCGGGAGCGGCGCTCGCGGCGGCGCCGCAGAATATGAACGCCAGACTCAAGCCCAGGCAAAATGCCGGCTGGATTCGCGATAGCCTACCCATGGGCGCCATTATAGCCGCTACCCGGCGCGGCGAAATCGGGCGTGGCTCACGGCCTTTCGATTTGGTCTCGGCTCGAAAGGCCGCCGGCGCTCAACGGCCGGCCAAATCCCGGCCTAGCCGCATTTGGAATCGCCGCAGTTCAGGCACGTATTGCAGCCGTCCATCATGACCACCGCCGCGGTGCTGCATTTGGCGCAAAGCCGCGCGCCCTCCGGGAACACGGATTTTGAAAAGGCGTCGGTCTGCTTGGTGCGCGCCTCGAACTCGGCGCGCTTCTGGTCGATGAGCTTGCGCTGGTGTTCGTCCAGTTCCGGCTTCTTCAACAGGCCGATCGACTGCAGGTGCCGCTCTATGACGTAGCCTAGTTCGGCGATCGTCGAGGGCATGAATTTGCCGCCCGGCTGCCAGTAGCCGCCGCGCGGATCGAACACCGCCTTGAGTTCCTCGACCAGAAATTTCGTGTCTCCGCCTTTGCGGAAGACCGCCGAAATCACCCGCGTCAGGGCGACGATCCACTGAAAGTGGTCCAGGTTCTTCGAATTGATGAATACCTCGAACGGGCGGCGCTGTTCGTGCGGCGTGCCTTCGTTCAGCACGATATCGTTGATCGTCACGTACATCGCGTGATCGGAAACCGGGGTCTTGATCTTGTACGTCGAGCCGATCAGCACTTCCGGGCGTTCGAGCTTCTCGTGCATCCAAATGACGTTGGCCGGCGGCTTCTGCGCTTCCTTCGGAGAACTCTTGGGCGCCTCCTCGGCCTCCGGCTTCAGTACGCGGTATTTGGTTATCTTCTTGTCGATTTTTATCTGTGGCATGATTCAGAACTTCCCGTAATATCCTTCCTTGAGCGCATCGTAGAGATTCGCGGCGGTATGCATTTCGCCGTCGTACTCGATCTCTTGGTCGCCGCGCGCCTCGACTTGAGTGCCGTCCTCCAGCGTGAACACGTAGGTCGTGTTCTTCAGATCCGCCTCCTTCACGAGAACGCCTTGAAAAGCCTCCGGATTGAATCGGAACGTGGTGCAGCCTTTGAGGCCTTGCTCAAAGGCGTGCAGGTAAATGTCCTTGAAATCTTCGTATTTGTAGTCGGTCGGTACATTGGCGGTCTTGGATATCGACGAATCGATCCAAATTTGCGCCGCCGCCTGAATGTCCACGTGCTCCTTGGGCCCGATGTCGTCCGCGGAGACGAAATATTCCGGTAGCCGCTCCGCCGAGGCTTGCGAGTTCGGCATCGCGCGCGCGTTCACCAACTCCCGATAGGCGAGCAATTCGAACGAAAATACGTCGATTTTCTCCTTCGATTTCTTGCCTTGGCGGATCACGTTGCGGAAATAATGATGCGCGAACGAGGGTTCGATGCCGTTCGACGCATTGTTGGCGAGCGACAGGGAAATCGTACCGGTCGGCGCGATCGACGTATGGTGCGTGAAGCGTGCGCCGATCTCGGCTAGTTCATCGACCAATTCGGGGGCCGCCTCGGCGATCCTCTGCATATAGCGGCTGTAGCGGGCATGCAGTACCCGGCCCGGCACGCGCGCACCGACGCGCCAGCCGTCCTTGGCCATTTCCGGCCGCTTGCGCAGCATTTCCGGCGTGACGACGAACTCCTCGGACATGATCGGCGCGGGACCTTTTTCACGAGCCAAATCGAGCGCCGCCTCCCAGCCGGCGACCGCCATTTCGCGCGACACGTTCTGCGTGAACGCCACGGATTTGCGTTCGCCGTATTTCATGCACAGCATCGTGATCGCCGATCCCAATCCCAGGAAACCCATGCCGTGACGCCGTTTTCGCAGGATCTCGCCGCGCTGCGGGGCAAGCGGCAAACCGTTGATTTCGACGACATCGTCTAGCATGCGCGTGAAGACCTTCACGACCTTGCGATACGTCTCCCAGTCGAAATGCGCATTGTCGGTGAACGGCTCTACGATGAACTTCGTCAAATTCACCGAACCCAGCAGGCAGGAGCCGTACGGCGGCAGGGGCTGTTCGCCGCAGGGGTTGGTGGCGCGGATGTTCTCGCTCCACCAATTGTTGTTCATCTCGTTGACCCGGTCGATCAAGATGAAGCCGGGCTCGGCGAAGTCGTAGGTCGACGACATGATCAAATCCCAGACGCGCCGCGCCGGCAGAGTCTTGTAGATCTTGCAGGCGACCAGACCCTCTTCGTTGGACACGTAGCCGTCGGTATACGGCCACTCGCGCCATAGATATTTAGCTCGGTCGTGAAGATCCGGGCGTTCCGATTCGTATTCCCGATCGCTCACCGGGAAGGCGAGACGCCAATCGCCGTCGCCTTTGACCGCCGCCATGAACTCGTCCGAAATCAACAGTGACAAATTGAACTGCCGCAAGCGGCCGTTTTCGCGCTTCGCGCGTATGAACTCGAGGACATCCGGATGACCGATGTCGAACGTGCCCATCTGTGCGCCGCGGCGACCGCCCGCGGAGGACACCGTGAAGCACATCTTGTCGTATATATCCATGAACGACAGCGGTCCCGACGTGTACGCGCCGGCGCCGGAGACGTACGCGCCGCGCGGCCGCAAGGTCGAGAATTCATAGCCGATTCCGCAGCCGGCTTTGAGCGTCAGTCCCGCTTCGTGGACTTTGTTCAATATGTCGTCCATCGAATCACGGATCGTGCCGGAGACGGTACAATTGATCGTCGAGGTGGCCGGCTTGTGTTCGTGCGAACCGGCGTTCGACGTGACGCGTCCGGCGGGAATTGCGCCGTGACGCAGCGCCCACAAAAAGGACTCGTACCACTCGGCGCGCGACTCCTCGGACTCGACGTCCGCGAGGGCGCGCGCCACCCGCTTATAAGTATCGTCCATCGATTCGTCGAGCGCCGATCCATCCTTGGCTGTGAGGCGGTATTTCTTGTCCCAAATGTCGAGCGACGCTTCTTGGAACGGAATACTGCCGACGTCCTTGGGCTGTACCTTGACCACCGTATTCATGGGTGTAACTACCGCTCCTTAATAATTATCGGGCGATTTCGAAAAAGACCGATCCTCAATAGTCCCCGCGAACTCAATCTAGATCGAAATCCGTTTATTGCGATGGACCCGAAGGCGCATCGATGGAACACTACATCTTGTGCCGGCCGCTGAAGATTAAGTCGCGACCGCGATCAGCGTCAAGACATATTTCTCATCAAATCGACAAATTTTTACCTTTATTAATCAAATAGTTAGGAAATTTTCGCGAGAAATAACCTGATTGCATTTTTCCGCGCCCCGGTCAAGAGATTTTATTTGTTATCGCTAGATATTGTGTTCGCCGATTGCGCCCGCGCGCGCCCGGCGAGCGTTGAATTATCCGCCTGCGGCCCAACATCCCCGGCAAGCATCGCAGGTCCAGAGTGACCGGCGAACGCACTCTTCAACAGGATCTTCAGGAGGAATTTGCAACCATGACCGTCGTACGCTATGAGCCCTGGACACTCGTGAACCGGCTCCAAAAAGACATCGACCGCTTGTTCGGCGCGCCGCTTGCGACCGCCGCCGATTCCGGCGCCTGGCTGCCGCCGGTCGACATTCACGAGGAAGCCCACCAATTCGTACTGCGCATCGATTTGCCCGGCGTGGACCCGAAGGCGGTCGAGATCACCTCCGAGCAAGGCGTGCTCGCGATTCGCGGCCGCCGCGAAGAGACGCGCGGCGGCGCGCGCGAGGGATACCGGCGCGTGGAGCGCCTCCAAGGCGAGTTCGAGCGGCGGTTCAGCCTGCCGGATTCGGCGGATGCGCAAAACATCAAGGCGAAGGCCGCGCACGGCGTGCTGGAAATCGTCATACCGAAACTCGCCCAAGTGCAGCCGCAGCGGATCGCGGTCGAGGCGGCCTGACGCGAAGCCCGGGGCGCGTGCCGGGTCGCGCTTCCGTGTAAGATCGCAGGCCGGAAAACCTGCCCAGGCGCCGGCTTGACGATAAGCCAATCGCCGGGTGATATGGAGTGGACTTTAGAATGAATCTGCGCTTCAAGGTTGCGGCGGCCGCGCTCGCCGCTGCATCGTTGGCGGCCTCTTTGGCGCTTCCTGCGTCGGCGTTGGCGGCAGTCGCGGCGTTGGATGCGGCGCCGATGCCGTCGCTAGCGCCGATGGTCAAGCGCGTCTCGCCGGCGGTAGTCAATATAGCCACCCGCGGCACGATCAAGGATGACGCCGGCCAGCATAATCCTCTGTTGAATGACCCCTTTTTTCGCCGCTTCTTCGACGTGCCGCCGAACGAGCAGCCGCATGAACGGCAATTTCAGAGTGCCGGCTCCGGCGTAATCGTCGACGCCCGCAGCGGCTACATCATCACCAATTATCACGTCGTCGAAAACGCCAGCGAAATCACCGTCACCCTGCTCGACAACCGTACCTTCGGCGCCAAGATCATCGGCACCGACGAGGGATCGGATCTCGCCTTGCTGCAGGCGAAGCAGCCGAACCTGGTGGCGATGGCTCTCGGCGATTCGTCCCGGCTGCAGGTCGGCGATTATGTCGTCGCCATCGGCAACCCGTTCGGGCTGCAGCACACCGTTACCGCGGGCATCGTCAGCGCGCTCGGCCGATCCGGCATCAATCCGGACGGCTATGAGGACTTCATTCAAACGGATGCGTCGATCAATCCGGGTAATTCCGGCGGCGCGCTCGTGAACTTGCGCGGCGAACTGGTCGGCATCAATTCCGCGATCCTCTCGCGCAGCGGCGGCAACATCGGTATCGGCTTCGCGATTCCGGTGGATATGGTCAAGAACGTGATGGCACAGTTGATCCGCTACGGGGAAGTCAAGCGCGGCGTGCTCGGCGTCAACATCTACGACGTCACGCCGGACATCGCCAAGGAATTCGGCCTCGGCGACACCAACGGCGCGCTGGTCGCCGGCGTCCTGCCGGGATCTGCCGCGGAACGCGCCGGCGTGAAGACCGGCGACATCATCACTTCCGTGAACGGCGTGCCGATGGCGAGCGCGGGAGAACTGCGCAACGCGATCGGTATGCTGCGCGTCGGCACCACCGTGCAACTAGGGCTGCTGCGCGACGGCAAGACGCGCCGGCTGGCGGTGACGATCGCCGGTCGCGGCGACATGGAAACCGCCAACGCCGCGGTCATCAACAGAGCTCTGGACGGCGCGGAGCTGATCGACGCACCCAAACGCGGCGGCGTCACGATCAAATCGCTGCAGGACGGCAGCGCGGCGGCGCAGTCAGGGCTGCGCGCGAACGATTTGATCATCGGCGTGGGACGCACGCCGATCGCGGACACCAAGGCCCTGCGGCAGGCCGCCAAGGGCGCCAGTTTCCTGATGCTGAAGGTGCGCCGCGGGACTTCGGTGCTGCTCATTCCGATACACTGAGGTCATGCGTTCGCCGGCGGTCTGCATACTCGGCGGCAGCGGGTTCGTGGGAACCCGGCTAGCCGCACGCCTCATCAAACTTGGCCATCGGGTCACGGTGTTGTCGCGCGACCGCGAGCGCCACAAGCAACTGCGCGTGCTGCCGGGCCTGTCGCTCGAAAATTGCGACGTCTACGACACGGCGCAGCTCGGCGAGCGGTTTCGCGAGCAGCGCGTCGTCGTCAATTTGATCGGCATCTTGAACGAGCGCGGATTCGGCGGCGGCGGCTTCCGGCGCGCGCACATCGAATTGACGCGCGGCGCACTGCGGGCGGCACGCTCCGCGGACGTAGGCCGCTTCCTGCAGGTATCGGCGCTCGGCGCCGCCGCCGCCGCGCCGAGCCATTATTTGCGCTCGAAAGGCGAAGCGGAACGCATCGTTCGCGAGGAGAGCGGTGAGATCGAATGGACGATTTATCGGCCATCGGTCATTTTCGGGCCCGGCGATTCGTTTTTGAATCGCTTCGCGGCCCTGCTCGACGCAATACCGCTGGTGTTCCCGCTGGCGATGCCGAATGCGCGGCTGCAACCCGTATACGTCGACGACGTCGTCGAAGCCTTGGTGCGCGGCGTCGACGGCAGCGCACCCTGCCTCTGCGGCTATCAACTCGGCGGACCGCAAGTGCTCACCCTGCGCGAAATCGTCGCCTTCGTTGCAACGCTGACCGGTCGGCGCCGCCTGATCATGGGCCTGCCGAATTTCGCCTCGCGATTGCAAGCCGCGGTGATGAACTTCGTGCCGGGCCGGCCGTTTTCCAGCGACAATTATCGATCCCTGACCGTCGACAGCGTCTGCACCGAGGACGGTCTGGCGCAGCTCGGCATCCGGGCCCGCTCGCTGGACGGGGCAGCCCTGCAATATCTCGGGCCGCTCGAGGACAACGCGCGCCTCAGCCGCTGCCGCGCGCAGATCGGCCGCGGCGGCGCCGCTTAAAGTTTCGTCGCAATTTTTCTGCAGGCGGGCCGCCGCCGCCGGGGCCTCGGGTCGCCGCCCCGGGCGTCAATCGCCGCCGCAGACCACGGCATCGCGCTGTGCGCGGGGCAGCTTCGCGATTTCGCGGACGCGCCGAAAAAACTCGGGGAAATCGCCGCCGGCGCGCGCCAGCAGCCGCGCAAAGCCGGGGACGCATTGCTGGTAGGTCGCGATCGAAGCCAAATCCGCATTGTTGATATTCCGACCGAACCAGCCCGCGAACGGCGCATTTTCGCCCCAATGCGCGGCGAGACGCCGGTACGCGGCCCGCAAGGCGGCGAATTCGGCGCGTTTCTTCGCGCGCATCGCGGCGGCGCCGAGCGGCGCCGCATACAGCTCGCGAAGCGCCCGGCGGGCGCCCGTCAACAGCGCGATGACCTGCCGATAGCGCCGCTCCGCGATCGAGTATTCGGCGAGGTCCCGCGCACGGCCTTGCGCCTGCAGCCAGCGCCGCACGCCCTGCCGCTCTACCAGCACCGCGAGCCCTTCGTCGAACGGCGTATCGTTCGGTACGTACAACAGCTGGTGCGTCAGTTCATGGAATATGATCGATGCCAGTTCGACATCGCTCCAGCCGGTCATCGTACTCAAGATCGGGTCGTCGAAATGCCCCAGCGTCGAATACGCGGCGACGCCCTGAACCGAAACATCCATGCCTGCGGCGCGCAAATGCCCGGCAAATTCGCGCGCCTCGCGGCGCCGGAAATAACCACGGTAGACGACGCAGCCGACAAACGGGTAACACCATCGCTTCGCTTGCAAAGAGAACTCCGGCGCCGCGAATACGTTCCAGACGACGAACTTGCGGTTCAAGGCCGCGTAGCTGCGATAGCTGCCGTTGTCCGGCAGACCGAGATCCCGGCTGGCGAAATTGCGGATCGAGGTCGCTTCCTCGAGTTCGCGGCGCAGCGCCGCCGGTGTTTTCGGGTCGGCGATCACGCGCGCGATCGGCTCGCGTCTGTGCATCAACTGCGCCTGGCCGATCGCCGCCTGCAATTCGTAGCAGCCGCTCTGCGAGGCGCCGATGACCGCCATCAAGGTCGCGACGCGGACCTTCGCCGGGATGCTGTTAATATTCACCCATGCAAGTGTATCTGGTCGGCGGCGCCGTCCGCGACGCCCTACTCGGGCTGCCGGTGCGCGAACGCGACTGGGTGGTCGTCGGCGGCACGCGCGAGGAACTGCTCGCCTTGGGATACCGCGAAGTCGGACGCGACTTTCCGGTATTTCTGCATCCGCAGACGCACGAGGAATACGCGCTGGCGCGCGTCGAACGCAAGACCGCGCCCGGCTACCGCGGCTTCGAGTTTCGGTTCGGAGCCGAGGTCACGCTGCAAGAAGATCTCGGCCGCCGCGACTTGACGATCAACGCGATCGCCCGCGCCGCCGACGGCGCGCTGATCGATCCTTACGGCGGCCGCCGCGACCTCGCGGCGCGCCTGCTGCGCCATGTCTCCGGCGCGTTCATCGAAGATCCGCTACGCGTGCTGCGCGTCGCCCGCTTCGCCGCGCGCTTCGCCTCTTTGGGTTTCAAGGTGGCCGACGAGACGCTGGCGCTGATGCGCGCGATCGTCGAGCGCGGCGAAGTTTGCGCCTTGGTCGCCGAACGCGTCTGGCAGGAAACCGAACTGGCGCTGCGCGCCGGCGCTCCCGCCGAGTACTTCCGGGTGCTGCGCGCATGCGGCGCCTTGCAAGTCATTTTCCCGGAACTCGATGCGCTCTTTGGAGTCCCGCAACCGCCCGCCTGGCATCCGGAAATCGACACCGGCATACACACGCTGATGGTTCTCGAACAAGCGGCGCGCTTGAGCGACGACTGCAAGGTCAGATTCGCCGCGCTGGTGCACGATCTCGGCAAGGGCCAAACGCCCCCGCAGGAATGGCCGCGGCATCATGGCCATGAAAATCGCGGCGTCGCCCTGATCGGCGCCCTGGCGTCCCGCCTGCGGATACCGGCGCAATTTGGCGAGCTGGCGTCGATCGTCGCCCGCTGCCATGGACTCGTGCACCGCGCGTTCGAGCTGCTGCCGGCGACGCTGCTGGAACTGTTCGAGCAAGCGGATGCGTTTCGCCGTCCGCAACGCTTCGACGCGGCCTTGATCGCGTGCGAGGCCGACTCGCGCGGCCGCACGGGCTTCGAGATGCGCCCTTATCCGCAGCGCGCCTATGTGACCGCGGCGCGCGATGCGGCCGCCGCGATCAAACCGACGCAGCAGGATCTCGCGCTGTACAAGGGTGCGGAAATCGCCGGGGAAATGCGCCGGCGGCGCCGCGTCGCCATCGGCGCGGTGCGTGCCGCGGCCGCGCCGGGTTGAGCGAACCCGGCGCCTACAGCATGTGGCGCATGTCGCGCAGTGCAAAACCGCATAATTCGGCATCTACTCCGCGAAGCCAAGCCATCGCCTTGAAACGTTCGCCCATTTCGCCCGGCAGCAGCAGTTGCCGCGCCTGATTGGCAAGGCGCGCGAATCGATTCTGGTCCGCCCCGGCTAGATCCTGCATCTGCCGGTCGATGCCGGTGCCGGCCAAAAAGTAGGTCTGCGTCGTATAGCCGGCGAGATTGAATCCCGCCGCGGCGCCCGCCTCAGCGAGCCCCGTGAAATCCACCCAGGCGCTGATGTCCTGCAAACCGGGAAGGCTGAACGGATCGTCCGTCACGCGCTGGCGGAATTGACACAGCAGCGTGCCCTGGCGGCGCTGCGGCAAATAATATTGCGCGCGCGGCAAGCCGTAATCGATCCACAGCACCGCGCCCGCGCCGAGCGCGCGCGTGACGCTGCGGGTCCAGGGTGCGAGGCGCGGGCAGCATTCCGATACGTAGCCGTCGTCCCAGGCGTTGCCGGCGGCCGCCGAAAGCACGCCGCAATGGGCCGCAAGCGCGGCGCCGCTCGGCCGGGCAGCCCACCCGAATCGTCCGCCCTCGCAAGCCACGCCGAGCTCCTCGACGCCGTCGCGGCGCCAGCGAAAGCGCGTCACCGGCAACGCATCCAGCACTTCATTCGCGATGATGACTCCGTTGAACGAATCGACGGGAGGCTCGTTGAGCCAATCGATGCGTGCGCACAGCTGCGGTAGTCTTTGCCGCAAGTGGTCCCGCTGCCGTTCACGCAGATCGGCGCTGATTTCCAGAATGCGATAGCGGCGCGGCAGCGAACCCCGAGCGTCGAGACTCTGCAGGATATCGCCGGCCAGGCGGCCGCTGCCGGCGCCGATCTCCAGGATGCAGCCGTCGGACACCGCGGACAGCATCTCAGCGCATTGCCGGGCGATGCAGGCACCGAACAGGCTCGAGATCTCGGGCGCGGTCGCGAAGTCCCCGCCGGCGCCGAACTTGCGCGCGCCGGCGCTGTAGTATCCGAGCCCGGGCGCGTAGAGCGCCAAATCCATATAGCGGTCGAAGCTCAACCAGCCGCCCGCCGCGCCGACCGCCGCGCCGATGTGCGCCCGCACGCGCTCACTGTGCTGCGCTTCGGCGGCCAAGAGCGCCGGTTCACGCTGCGCTTCACTTGCGGTATCGTAGATTCGCATGGCGGGCACTACCGAGCAGTCGGACTTACGGGACCGGGTCGCATTGATCACCGGCGGTGCGCGCCGAGTCGGCGCCGCGATCGTGCGCACGCTGCATGCGGCAGGCGCGAATGTCGTCATTCATTATCGCTCTTCGGCGACGGCCGCGGTAGCGCTCGCCGGTGATTTGAACCGGCAGCGCGCCGATTCGGCGCATTGCCTCGCCGCGAATTTGTTGGACGCCGACAGTTACCAGCCGCTCGTCGCCAAGACCATCGCGCAGTACGGCGCGCTCGACATTCTGGTCAACAACGCCTCCAGTTTTTATCCGACTCCCGTCGGCTCCATCACCGCGGCGCAATGGGACGATCTCGTCGGCACCAATTTGAAGGCGCCGTTGTTCCTCTCGCAGGCGGCCGCGCCGAGTCTGCGTGCGCGCCGCGGCCTGATCGTCAATCTCGTCGACATTCACGGCCTGCGGCCGTTGCGAGGGCATCCGCTGTATTGCGCAGCGAAGGCCGGGCTCGCGATGTTGACGCGTTCGCTCGCTCGCGAGCTGGGACCCGAGATTCGCGTCAACGGCATTGCGCCCGGACCCGTGCTTTGGCCGGAGGCCGAGATCGGCCGCGCGCTGCAAGAGGAAATCGTCGACAAGACGGCATTGAAACGTCACGGCACGCCCGAGGATATCGCCCGCACCGTTCTGTTCCTCGCGACGGACGCGCCATTCATCACCGGTCAAATCATCGCGGTGGACGGCGGCCGCAGCATTTAGGTTGCTGCAGCGCATTACCGACGGGGCAGGCGGTGCCTGCGGCGGCGGGCGCCGCCCGCGCCTCGGTCAAACAAAGTACCCAACGACACGGACTTAGTGAGACCATTGCCGGCGCGGCGCGGCGTAATATGCGGATCTCACGAACGGGGGTGGCGATGAATACCTCACGACGATTGTCCAAGCTGCGCGCACAGCATGCGCGGCGTTCGGTGAACAGCCGATGCCTCGGGGTTTGCGCGGTCATGATCCTCTGCGCTGCGCCGATATACCGGGCGAGCGCGGCCGACGCGCCGTCGCCGGCGGCGGCACAACCCGAGTTCGGCGGGCAGTGCACGGAAGCGCTGGCGGAAGGCCGGCACCTATTGACGAATTGCACCGTGCGCTGGGCCGATCGGGGCGGCAAGGTCTATTGCTTCAGCAACGACGCCGCGAAAGCGTTGTTCTTGAAGCACCCGAACCAGAATCTCGAGCGGGCACGCGGATTCATCGCCGCGAGCAGCGTCGCCTCCACCGCGGATGCCATGCAATATTTCGACGGCAAGGATGCCGAGACGGTGGTCAACGGCTTGATCGATGCGAAGCTCAAGGCCAACGGCGGCGTGTTCCCGCTGATGGATCCGCGCAACGGCGATCACCTCAAGCTCGCCTTCGACGGCATCGATTTCACCCGCACCCTCGACGGCTACGGTTACTTTCCCGACGTGAAATTTCACGACCAGAGCGATCCAAAAAAGAAATACTTGATCGATTTCTGGGTGGCGCCGGCGCATGGTCAGCTGGAAGTGCAGGAAACGCGGATCTACAAAGTGCCGTACTTCGAGGACGGTCAATGGAAGACGATGGAGCGCCAGCCGATCCCGTGGTGGTGGATACCCGCATCGGAACATCCGGGCAAGGTGGCGACCAAGCGCGGCTGGGAAGTCATGTCGGCGGTGGAACAGGATGCGCTGCAAAAGAGCGAACAAAATGGCGGCATATTCGTTATGAAGGACGACAAGACCGGCAAAACGCTGAAACTGAAGTTCGTCGACACGCACCAACCGGTCAGGCAACTCGACAGCAACGGCCATTACTTCGCCTGTACGGACTTTCGCGCCGTCGGCACCAAGAATCAGATTTACGACATCGATTTCTGGGTCAACGACAAGAACGGCAAGATGAGCGTCGACAAGACGAAAGTCCACAAGGTCCCCGAGTTCAAGGACGGCCATTGGGTGCAAGTGCCGCGCTACGAGTGGAAGGATCTGGGCAGCTCCCACTTGGTGCCCTGAACGCCGGCCCCCGCCGCAGGCTACGCCCGAGTGACGACCGGCTGGGCTTACCGCCTTGCCGGCTTGCAGCAGTATCTGCAATCAGGAAAAGGCGGGCCTCACCCGGATATCGATTTCCAGCGCCTGCCTCGCTGACGACGGCGGACGCACAGGAGCACGATGAATTCGACCAGTTCGATGCAGCCGACCGCGCCGCCTGAATTGCGCTACCCGCTGGCGCAAGAGCCGCAGACCGGCGACGGCTCGACGATCAGCGTGGCGCGCGGCGTTCTGTGGTTGCGTATGCCGCTATTTGCATCGCTCCCCTGGATCAACGTCTGGGCCCTCGAGGATGCCGGCGGCTGGACGATCGTCGATACCGGACTCAACTCGCCGCAGACGATCGGCGCATGGCAAGCCGCGTTTGCCGCCAGCTTGAGTCGATCGCCGGTGTCCCGCGTGCTCGTCACCCACATGCATCCGGACCACTGCGGATTGGCCGGCTGGATCGCGCAGCGCTTCAAGACAAGGTTGTGGATGACGCGGTTGGAATACCTCACGTGCCGCCTGATGGCTTCCGATACCGGCAGCACCGCGCCTGCCGACGGCATCGATTTCTACGTCGGCGCGGGTTGGGACGATCGAGCCATTGAACGCTATCAGGAGAAATTCGGGGCTTTCGGCGAGATGATTCATCCGCTGCCCGCCTCGTTCCGGCGCATCGTCGACGGCGAATCGCTGACGATCGGTACGCAGCGATGGCGCATCGTCGTCGGCAAAGGCCATTCGCCTGAACACGCTTGCCTGTATTGTCCCGAATTGAAGCTGCTGATCTCCGGCGATCAGATTCTGCCGCGCATCTCTTCCAACGTTTCCGTCTACCCGACCGAGCCGGATGCGGACCCGCTCGGCGATTGGCTCGAATCGCTGGCGGCAATCAAGGCGCGCGTGGCCGACGACGTTCTCGTATTGCCGGCGCACAACAGTCCGTTCATCGGCCTGCATGCGCGCATCGACGCCCTCATCGACTCGCACCGCGGCGCGCTGACGCGCCTGCAGGCGGCGCTCGCCGAACCGCGGCGCGCCGTGGATATCTTCGGCACGCTTTTTTCCCGGGCGATCGGCCCTGCCGTTCTCGGCATGGCGACCGGCGAGGCGGTTGCGCATTTGAACCACCTGCTGAAAGCCGGGCAGGTGAGCCGCGAGCGCGACGATCGCGGCGTCTGGTGGTGGCGAACGTTGCCGGCATGAGTCCGGCCGTTTACCTTGCGCACGCCAATCTGTGACGCCGTTCCGCTTTGCGGCGCCGCGAATGTTGCGGCCTTGAACGTTTGCGCGGCGCGGTTGCGCTATTTTCCTTCAATGAATGCCACATCGCTCGCGCGCGCAAAGGCGCTGGCAGTTCCTGTTCCCACCGCGCACTTGCCGCTGGCGTATCTCGCGGCACGCATGACCGACGGCATCGTGATCCTCGATGCGCAAGGTCGCCTGCAGTTCTGCAACGCGGCCTTCGGCCGTCTCTTGGATCGACCCGTCGACGGACTATATCAATCTGCGCTCGCCGATTTGCTGGATGGCGCCAGCAAGCAGCGGTTCGGCGCCGCATGGCAGGATCGTCATCGAGGCGGCGCCGACCCCTATCAGCTCACCTGGTTGCGGGCCGACGGCGCGGCGGTGCCGACGCGCGTCCTGCCGAGCCCGCTGTTCGATCCCGCGGGAAATTTCAACGGCGCGATAGCGATCGTCGTCGATGCGGCGGCCCCGACTCAGGCCAAGGAAGACCTGGCGGTCGCCAAGTTCATCTTAGAGCAAAGTTCCATCGTGTTTTATCGGGCACGCCTGCACGAAGGGCTGCAGATCGATTACGTCTTCGGCGACGTCGCCCACTACGATTATTCAATCCAGCAAATCCGCTCGGGCGCCAGGAAGTTCGAGGACATCGTGCACGCGGACGATCGTCAACGGGTGCTCGGCGAAAAGGCCGGCCAGGTCGCGCAAGGCCATCGGGATTTCGTGCAGCGCTATCGCGTATGGACGGGCCGCGGCCAACTGCTGTGGGTGGAGGATCACACCTACGTTCGCGATGTCGCCGGCGCAACCGCGATCCATCTGGAAGGCGTGATCACGGACGTCACCGAGCGGCACCTCGCGCAACACCGGCTGCACAAATCGCTTACCCAAACGATCGGCGCGATTGCGGCGACCATCGATAAGCGCGATCCCTATACGGCCGGCCATCAGCGCCGCGTCGCCGAATTGTCGCGAGCGATCGCCGCACGTCTCGGGCTGACTACGGAGCAGGCGGAAGGCGTGTATTTGGGCGCACTGGTGCACGACGTAGGCAAGATCGCGATACCCGCCGAAATCCTCTCGCGGCCGGGCCGGCTCAGCGCGGAGGAGTTCGCGTTGGTGAAAACGCACGTACAGGCGGGAGTCGACGTGCTACGCGATGTCGCATTCCCCTGGCCGATAGCGCAGATGGTCGCTCAACATCACGAACGTCTCGACGGCTCCGGTTATCCGGCCGGCCTTGCTGGCGGCGCCATCCGCATCGAGGCGCGAATCATCGCGGTCGCCGACGTCTTCGAGTCGATGTCGACTCATCGCCCCTACCGCCCTGCACTGTTGGTGGACGCCGCTCTCGATGAGCTGGCGCGGGGCCGCTCGATCACCTTCGATGCGCAGGTCGTCGATGCCTGTACGGCGATCGTGCGTGCACACCCCGCCGGTGCCGACGCACTCTGGAGTTCGCTGGAAAAGGCCGCCGCCACCGTCGCGGCATAACCGGCATCCGCCGATCGCCGGCGGGCAGGCAGGAGAATCCGGCGAGCGGCGCATCGATCGTAACTCGGCGAGGTCGACCGCGACGGCGAGATCTGCGAGACTTGCGGCCCTCGGCGCAGGCTGCGCAGTTTTTCCAGGGGCGCAGATTGAACCCCACCGCAACATGGCTTCGGCGCCTGTGCGCCCAGTACGGGCTCTTCGCGATCCTGCCGCTCGCAAGCGGGCCGGCTTTGGCCGCCGCCGGCCTGGTCACGGTGCACGCGCAAATGGTCGGGAGGCATTTCGACGCGTACGCTCGGGTCGAACCCATCTCGAGCTTGCCGGTGCGCACGGCGCAAGCGGGCATCCTCCTTGCGGTACGAGTGCTGCCGGGCGCGGCGGTGCGCAAGGGCCAAGAGCTCGCGACCCTCGGCGGCCCGGAGATCCGTGCGCTGCTCGCCTCGAGGGAGGCGGCCGTGCACGGCGCGCAAGCGCGCTTCACCGCGGCGAGCAAGGCGCTGCAAGTGCAGCGGACCCAGCTCGCGCTGAGGCTCGGCACGCAGTAGTCTCTCGCGGACGCGCAAAGTGCGGCGACGGCTGCAGCGGCCGGCCTTGACGGCGCTCGCGCGCTGTTGCGCGAGGCGCAGAACCTGTGCATTCTACGGGCGCCCGCCGGCGGCGCGGTGCTCGCATTGAACGCGGCGGATGGCGAGCGCCTCAGCGCCGGCCAGACGGTCCTCACCTTGCAGGCCGACAACCGCTTGTGGCTCAAGGCGACTTACCGTGCCGCGGACGTCCGCGCGATTCGCGTCGGCATGCGCGGCACCTTCGTTCCCACGGGCGATTCGGCGCCGGTTGCGGTTCAGGTCGCGAGCGTCTTCGCGACGATCGACCGCGGCGGCGGCGAATCCGTCGGCCTGCGCGCAACCACGACGCCTCACTGGCTGAATGGAGAGTTCGGCACCGTGACCTTGATCGGACCCGAGCGCCGCTTGATTGCCGTGCCGACGCGAGCGTTGATTCTCGATCAGGGCCACTGGTGGGTGTTGCTGCATACGCCGCACGGCGAGCGGCCGCAGGCCGTCGTGCCCGGACCGACGCGCGGCTGGCAAACATTCATCGACAGCGGCCTCGCGGCGGGCGCGCAGATCGTCGTGGAGAACGTCTATCTGCAATTTCACCGCGGCGTCTCCAAATCCTATCAGCCGCCCGACTGAGCCCGATGAGCGAAGAGCGCGGCGTGCGGCGGGTCGTCATGAATCCGGTGCTCTGGGCGATGATCTACGGAGCCCTGATCGCCTGTGGCATTTATGCGCTGTGGCGGATCCCGGTCGAAGTGCTGCCGCGATTCGATTTTCCGCAGATCAGCGTCGTCACGCATGCGCCCGGGGCTACGGCGAGCGAGATGGAGGCGCTGATCGTCTGGCCGCTGGAAGGGCAAATTCTGGCGCTGCAGGACTTGGTCAGCGTCCGCACGATCATGGGCAATGGCTCGGTCGAGACCGATGTGCGTTTTCGCGAAGGCAGCAACGCGGCGCTCGACCTGCAAGCCGTGAACGGCGCCATCGACCGCGCGCGCGGGCAAATTCCCGCCTCCGCGCAACCGCTCGCCGAGATCATGGGCAACAGCATCAACGAGGTCGCCGACTACACCCTCGCCATTGCCACCGGCGTCGCGCCCGCGGCCGTGCAGCGCACGGTGCTTGCCGACATCGCCCCGGCGCTGCGCGCATTGCCGGGGGTACAGCGGGTCGACGTCTACGGGTCGGGTGACGAAGCGCTGTGGATACAGCCGGATCTCGCCGCCCTGCGCCGCAACGACGTTGCCGTCACCGCCATCACCCAAGCGGTCAAGGACCAGGTCGTGTTGAGTCCGGCGGGCTACACGAGGCAAGGTCACCAGGACGTGCTGATCGAGGCGCGCCGCCTGCCGTTGCACATCGCGCAGCTGCAGAGGGTTCCGATCCCGGGACCGAACGGACCGATTCCGCTGCGCGACCTCGCGCGCATCGTGCGTGCAGCAATGCCGACGCGCAACGCCGTCGCCCTCGACGGCCGACCGAGCGTGGCACTGACGGTTTTCAAGCAGCCGGACGCCTCGACCAGGCCGGTGACGCTGGCGGTCGCCACGACGCTGAACGCGACGCGCGGCCAACTGCCGGCGGCGGTTCGCTGGGTGCGTATCTACAGCCAGGGGCACATCGTGCATCTCGTGGGGGCGGACCTCGGGCGCAACCTGCTGATCGGCGCCGTGCTGGCTATAGCCATCCTCGTCTGGGTGCTCGGCGCCGGTCGCGGCATCGCGGTTCTGGCGCTCAGCATTCCGCTGTCGCTGCTGCTCGCCGTCGCCGCACTCTATGCGCTCGGCGAGTCCCTGAATTTGATGACGCTCGGCGCATTGACCGTGGCCGTGGGCTTGCTTGCCGATGACGCCATCCTGATCCTCGAGAGCATCCATCACTGCTGGGAACAGGGCGACCCGCTCTGGCCCGGGATCTGGCGGGGCGTGAGAACCATTGCGATTCCCGGCATCACCGGCACTCTGACCAACGTCTCGATCTACCTGCCCTTGCTGTTCGTCGGCGGCCTCGCCGGCCTCTTCTTCATCCCGTTCGCGCTCGCGATGGCGAGCGCACTGCTGGCATCGCTCCTCGTATCGCTGACTCTGATACCGCTCGGCCTCGGCTTCGCCCAAGCGCGCCCTAAAGCCACGGCGACCGCCGGCGCACGCGCGCTCGAACGGCTGCGGCGAATCAACGAACGGCTGTTCGACTGGGTCGTGCGCCGGCCGCGCCTGAGTCTCGCGTTGACATTTCTGCTGCTGCTGCTCAGTTTGGCCGGGCTCGCCTGGGTGCCGCTCGATTTCCTGCCCGTGCCGAACGAAGGCACGCTGCTCGACTCCTTCAGCTTGCCTCCGGGCAGCTCGCTCGCCGAAACGCAGGCCGCGGTGCAATCGATGACGCGCCGGCTGCTCGCCGATCCCGTGGTGGCGCATGTATTTGCCCGCATAGGCTCCGCCGCGAGCACGATGTATACGGAGCCCGCCACGGCGGGAGAGATGCAGATTGCGCTGAAATCCGGCGTCAACGTCAACAGCCTCGATCGCATCGGCCGGCGGTTGCAAAAGGAAACGCGGTTGCCGGGCGTGCAGCTCGCGCTCGACACACCGACCGTGGAGCGCGTCGGCGAAAGCCTCTCGGGTCTGCCGCAGCCGTTCGCGATCGACCTTTTCGGCGGCAATATCGGCATCTTGCGACAACTCTCGCAGCGGATCACGAGCCGACTGCGGTCGATCCCTGCGCTGACGGACATCTTCAACGACGACGCCTACCCCGTGACCGAGTTGCAGATGACGCCGCGCCCGCAGGCGCTCGCCGCATATCATCTGACGCTGCCCGAATGGTATGCACAAGTCGATCCGCTGTTGAACGGCGAGGTTCTAGCGCGGGTTCCCGAGGGCAACGTGCCGCTCGAACTTTACATACGCCTGGCGGATGCGCCGCAAAAGTCGCTCGCCGCGCTCGCCGCGTTGCCGATCCACGGCAGCGCATGGACGCCGCTCGGCGAGCTGGCCACGCTCGATCTGGTCGTCACACCGAACCAGATCCGGCACATCAGCGGCGCACGGGCTCTGGAGATTGCCGCGACGCCGACCGGACCGCTCGGCGGCAACGTCGCCGCGGCCAAGCGGGCTCTTGCCGGTCTGCCTCTGCCCGCCGGCTACCGCATGGAATTCGGCGGCCTGTTCCCGCAACTCGAGCACGCCGTCGCCGCTCTTGCGGCCGCAGGCGTTGCCGCTCTGCTGTTGATGATCGGCATACTGATTTTGCAATTCGACGGCTGGTTGATTCCGGGATTGCTGTTGCTGGAGATTCCGCTTGCCTTGATGGGCGGGGCACTCGCGCTCGTCGTCAGCGGCGTCGGCCTGAATGCCACGGGACTGATCGCCTTCTTGACCTTGATCGGCATCGGCCTGCGCCACGGCATCGTGCTGCTGGATCGGACCCGCAAAAACGAAACGGCCGGCATGCCGCTGGAGGAGGCGGTGCGCGAGGCGATCCACGTCCGCTTCCGGCCGATCGTCTTGACGGCCGTCACTGCCGCCCTCGGCATGCTGCCGACGGCGCTCGGCTTGGGCCAAGGCGCCGCGCCCGAGCAAGGGCTCGCCATCGTCATCCTCGGCGGCCTGATCTGGAGCGCGGCGCGCAGCACCAACCTGATTCCAGCGCTCTACTTGCACTGGCGCCGCGGCCAGCTCGCGAAGGCCGCGCCGAGTTAAGGCCAAGCCGTGTTAAAATGCCGCCCGGATGTCTAAGCACTGCTTGTTGAGCGGTCGTCGCAACGTCATTTGCATCGTCGCGGTGTTGCTTGGCTTGCTGTCGGAGCAATGGGCGCTCGCGGCCCATGCCTGCGCTTCGCCGGCGGCAATGACGGGATGCCCCATGGCGATGCCGCAGTCGGCGCCGCACGCTGCGATGAGCGCGAACGCGCAACCACGACAATCGGCGACGGACCGTTTGTGGTGCATTGGGCACTGCGCGGCGCAAGCGTCTGCGCCGAGCGACGCGCATCCACTGACCGCGCCTCCCAGCCTTCGGGTGACGCTGCCGCTCACAGTGGCGCAGGATCCGCCGCGGCGCTCGGCGATCGCCGCGGCCGAGACCCGCTATCGGCTGCGGGCGCCGCCGCGGCCCCGCAGCCTATTGTTCTGCTCACTCCTGATCTAGCGCTTCGGCAAACCTTGAGGTGCCGTCGTGCGCGGATACCGCGCAGACGTTTCTCGGTTCTTTGCGGAGTGAGTCACCATGCGTTCCTTTTACGTCGCCCGTCGCGCTCGCGCGTGGGTTTTGAGCATCATCCTCGGTGCATCGCCGGCGCTCGCGGCGCACGGCGCCGATACACCATTGACCCTGGATGCGGCCGTGCGCCGCGGCCTCTTGCAGGCCCCGCTCGTCGCAGCCCGCGGCGAGGACATCGACGCGATGCGCGAGCAAGCGGTGCGTGCGGGCCGGCTGCCGGATCCGTCGTTGACGCTCGGCGTCTCGAACTATCCGGTCACCAATCCCGGCGCTTTCGGCTGGCGCGCCGATCCGATGACCATGCGCGCGGTCGGGATCACGCAGGCGATCCCCTCGCGGGCATCGCGCGCCGCCGAGCGGCGCTTGGCGGCCGCCAACATCGATGTGGCGGCAGCCGATCGCGCGGCGAGCGAACAAACGGTGCAGGAACGCATCGCGGATGCATGGATCGGGGTCTGGGCGTACGGTAAGCAGCGCTCGCTGTTGCAGCAGCTGCAAGACGAGAGCGGCCTCGCGGTAAGAATCGCAACTGCGCGCCTGCGCGGCGGCGACGGCAGCGCGACCGACGTGCTGGCTGCACGGGCCGAGACTCTGATGCTCGAGAATCGCTTGACCGCGGCGGCCGCTCGCCTGCGCGGCGCAAAAGCGAGCTTGCAGCGCTGGCTCGGCGCTCGCATCGCAGCGCTCGGCGCTGCGCCGGATTTTGCGCATCTGGCGCAAAATCCCGCCGAATTCGAGCGATCGATCGACGTTGAGGCGCCGCTGCTGGTCTTGCAGGCGCGCGAACGAGTCGCGGCTGCCGCGCTCGCCGAGGCGCGCGCGGCCAAACATCCGAATTGGAGCGTCGGCGTCTCCTACGGGAATCGTGCGCCGGGACTCTCCGATATGGTGACGCTGGAAATAGGCGTCAGCCTGCCGCTGTTCGGCCACAACCGGCAAGACCGCGGCATCAGTGCGCAACACGCAGAATGGCGCGCGGCGCAGGCGAACCGCGAGGACGCCCGCCGCGCCCAACGAGAGGCGGTCGCGCGCGCGCTGGCAAGCTGGCAAGGCTGGGGACAACAGATTGCGCGCGATCGCGACGCACTGCTGCCGCTCGCACGCGACCGCGCGCGCACGGCATTGGCCGCCTATCGCGGCGGTGCGCCGCTCGAGCCGTGGCTCGATGCACGGCGCGACGAAATCCAGCTGCGCTTGAAGTACGTGGACGCGCTCGCCGCGCGCGCCGAGCTCTGGGCGTCGCTCGCCTACCTGCTGCCGTCGCCTCAGGAGTCGCCATGAAACGCGCGCTGGTCATTGCCGTTGCGGCGCCGACGGCGATCGCCTTGTTCACGCTCGGTTACCTCGCCGGAAGGCGGATCACCCCGCGGACTCTGCAAGCCCCAGGCACGCAGAGCGGCGCCACGCGCGCGGCAAACAAGGTGCTGTACTGGTACGACCCGATGGCTCCGGGACAGCGATATGATCGGCCCGGGCCGTCGCCGACCATGCCCGGCATGCAGCTTAAGCCCAAGTATGCCGACCAAGCCGGCGGCGGCGGCGTGCGCATCGATGCGCGCATTGAACAGAACCTCGGCGTGCGCACCGCCATCGTGCGCGTCGCGCCGCTGCATTCTCCATTGCGCGTGCCGGGGATACTCGCCTGGGACCGGCGGCGCTCGCAGGTGATCAGCGCGCGAGCCGCGGGCGTGCTCGCACAACTGTACGTGCGCGCGCCGTTTGCCCGCGTCAGCGCCGGAGAGCCGCTGGCCGAACTGCTGGCGCCGACATGGAACGCGGCCGTCGCGGAATACGCCGCGCTCGCCGGCGCGCATTCCGCCGATGGGCGTGCGCTGCGTGCGGCGGCGCTCGAGCGCCTGCACGCGCTCGGCATGAGCAGCGCTGAGATCCACACGCTCGCCACGAGTAGCCGTGGCGGCATCGTGCTGCGCGCGCCGATTGCCGGTGTGATCAGCGCCCTGAAGGTGCGGCAGGGACAGCGCGTCGATGCCGGCACCACGCTGATGCGCATCGACGATCCGACGCGGCTCTGGGTCGACGCCGCGATCCCGCAGGCCGAAGTCGCCGGCATCGGCCCGGGTACCCCGGCGCAGATCGAGGTCAGCGCTTGGCCCGGACGCCAAATCGCCGGCCGCGTCGAGGCGCTGCTGCCCGAAGTGGATGCGCGCACGCGCACGCAGACGGCGCGCATCGCGCTCGACAATCGGGGCGGCGCCCTGGCGCCGGGCATGTTCGCGACGGTGCGCCTGGCGGTCGCGGCCGGCAAACCGCACCCGCTGGTGCCGGATGAGGCGCTGATCAGCAGCGGGTTGCAGAACCGCGTGATCGTCGATCTCGGCAATGGCCGCATGGCGCCGCGGGCGGTGCGCATCGGCCGCTCCGCGGGCGGCTACACCGCGGTACTGGCGGGACTCTCGGGCGGCGAGCGCGTGGTCACCTCCGGGCAGTTCCTGATCGACTCCGAGGCCAACCTCAACGGCGCGCTGCAGCGGCTGACCACGCCGCCGGCACATGACACCATGCCGGCTCCCGCGGGAGGCGAAACGCCATGATCGGCGCCATCATCCGCGCGGCCATCCGCAACCGTTTCCTGGTGCTGATGGGCGCGCTGCTGCTCGCCGGCTGGGGCGTATGGGCGGGGCTGCACATGCCGCTCGATGCCTTGCCGAACCTCTCCGACACGCAGGTGATCGTGCAAACCAGCTGGCCGGGCGAGGCACCGCAGGTGGTCGAGGACCAGGTCACCTATCCCGTGAGCACCGCCATGCTGTCGGTGCCGGAGGTGAAGACCGTGCGCGCCTATTCGGCGTTTGGCGTCTCGTTCGTCTATGTGATCTTTGATAGCGGCACCGACCTGTACTGGGCGCGTTCGCGCGTGCTCGAGTACTTAAGTCAGGTCCGCGACCGCTTGCCGCGCGGCGTCAACCCGGTGCTGGGGCCGGACGCGACCGGGCTCGGCTGGGTCTATGAGTACGCACTGGTGGATCGTTCCGGCACAGAGGATCTTGGCCAGCTGCGCGCGCTGCAGGATTGGTTCCTGCGCTACCGCCTGAAGACCGTGCCGGATATCGCCGAAATCGCCAGCATCGGCGGCATGGTGCGCGGCTGGCAGATCGTGGTCGATCCGCTGAAGCTCGCAGGATACGGACTGACCGTGCCGCAGGTGATCGCGGCGGTGCGCGGCGCCAACGGCGCCAACGGCGGCTCGGTGATCGAGCAGGGGGAGGCGGACCTGATGGTCAAGAGCATCGGCTACCTGCACACGCGCGAGGACTTCGACCGCATCCCGATCGCCGCCGGCGGTAACGGCATACCGGTTCGCTTGGGCGATGTGGCGACGGTGCGCCGCGGGCCGACGGTGCGCCAGGGAATCGCCGAGCTCGACGGCCAAGGCGAGGTGGCCGGCGGCGTGGTGATCCTGCGGTCGGGCAAGAACGCTCTGAAAGCGATCGAAGCGGTCAAAGCGCGCCTCGCCGAACTTAAGCGCAGCCTGCCCGCGGGGGTCAAGATCGTGCCGGTCTACGACCGCTCGCAGCTGATCCTCGCGGCAGTGCACAATCTGCGCGAGAAGCTGATCGAAGAGTTCCTGGTCGTCGCCGCAGTGTGCGCGCTGTTCCTCTGGCACCTGCGCTCCTCGCTGGTGGCGGTGGTCACGCTGCCGGTGGCCGTGCTGACGGCGTTCGTGGTCATGTACTTCCAGGGCCTCAGCGCCAACATCATGTCGCTCGGCGGCATCGCGATCGCCATCGGCGCGATGGTCGACGGCGCGGTCGTGATGATCGAGAACGCGCACAAGCATTTCGAGCACTGGCGCGTGGCGCAGGGTCGCGACCCCGAGGGCCCAGAGCGCTGGAAGGTGATCGCAACGTCCACGGCCGAAGTCGGCCCGGCACTTTTTGTCAGCCTGCTGGTGATCGCCTTGTCGTTCGTGCCGGTGTTCGCCCTGCAGGGCCAGGAGGGCCGCCTGTTCGCGCCGCTCGCATTCACCAAGACTTACGCGATGGCCGCGGCGGCGGCGCTGGCGGTGACCTTGATCCCGGTGCTGATGGGCTATCTGGTGCGCGGGCGCATCCTTGCCGAACACGCCAATCCGATCAACCGCGCGCTGATCACCGCCTACCGGCCGCTGCTCGACCTCGCGCTCGCACGCCCGTTGGCGGTGCTGTTCGTTGCGGCGGCGGCGCTCGCCGTGACCGCCATGCCGCTGTCGCGCCTCGGCAGCGAATTCATGCCGTCGCTGAACGAGGGCACGCTGCTGTATATGCCGACCGCAATGACGGGGCTATCGGCAGGCAAGGCCGAGCAGCTGCTGCAGCAGACCGACCGCATGCTGAAAACCGTGCCTGAAGTCGCGCATGTATTTGGCAAGGGCGGGCGTGCCGACACCGCGACCGACACGGCGCCGCTGAACATGTTCGAGACCACCATTACCTTCAAGCCGCGCGGCGCATGGCGCCCGGGCATGACGACGCACAAGGTCGAGGCCGCTCTCGATCGCGCCGTGCAAGTGCCGGGTCTGACCAACCTGTTCGTACCGCCGATCGCCAATCGCGTCGAGATGCAGTCGACCGGCATCAAGAGCCCGATCGGCATCAAGGTGGCCGGACCCGATCCCGCGGAGCTGCAGCGCCTGTCCGTAGCCATCGCGCGGATCGCCCGGGGCGTGCCCGGCGTCGGTTCGGCGGCTACCGATTACAGCGCGAGTGGCGGGCGCTACGTCGACGTGCGCATCCGCCCCGATGCCGCCGCGCGCTACGGCCTGACCCAGGCCGATCTGCAGGATCTGATCGCTACCGCGGTCGGCGGCGACGCCATCGGCGAGACCGTGCAGGGCCGCGAGCGCTTTCCGATCGTCCTGCGCTATCCGCGTGCCGATCGCCAGACGCTCGCCGCGCTCCGCCAGTTGCCGGTGCTGGCGCCGGGCGGTGCGCAGCTGCCGCTCGCGGCGGTCGCCGACATCCGCATCGAGGCGGGACCCTCGATGCTGACCAGCGAGGGCGGCGAGCTGGTGAGCTACGTCTATATCGGCAGCAGCAGCGGCAATTTGGGCGGTACCGTCGCCGCACTCCAGCGCGCGGTGGGACGCGAGCTCGCCCTGCCGCTCGGCTACACGGTCGGGTGGTCGGGTGAGTACCAGTCCCTGCTGCGTGCGGAGCAGCGCCTGCGCAGCGTCGTGCCGGCCGCGCTCGCGATCATCTTCCTGCTGATCTGGAGCGTGTTCCGGCGCGTTGCCGAGGCGGCGCTGATCATGCTGACGCTGCCGTTCGCCTTGATCGGCGGCATCTGGCTCGTGTGGCTGCTGGGCCAGCAGGTGTCGGTCGCGACCTTGATCGGCTTCGTCGCGCTGGCCGGACTATCGGCCGAGCTCGGCGTGATCATGCTGCTGTATCTGCGGCATGCCTGGGAGCGCCGGGTCGCCGCCGGCGACCTCGGCGAGATCGCATTGCACGAGGCCGTCCGCGACGGCGCGACGCTGCGCGTGCGGCCCATTGCGATGACCGTCGCCGTGGTCTTGGCCGGCCTGTTGCCGATCATGCTCGGCCACGGCGCCGGATCGGAGGTGATGCGCAGCATCGCCGCGCCGATGGTCGGCGGCATGATCACCGCACCGCTGCTGTCGATGCTGGTGATCCCGGTCGTGTACCGCCTGATCGAGCGCCGGCGCCTGCACGCCGGACGGCCGCTCGGCGCGCAAGCCGCGACGGCGCAATCGGCGGACGACGGCGCGGCGCCGTTCCCCACCATCCGCAAGGAATTCGAACGATGAGAAAAATCCTCGTGCGTTGCCCGACCGTGAATCCGTCGCGCCGCCGCTTCGTGGAGGGCCTCGTGCTCGGCGGCAGCGCAGCGAGTCTCGGCTTGCTGCGTTCTCCACGGGCCTGGGCGCAAGGCGATACGCGCTCGGCATGCCGCCATGGGCAACATCCCTACGGGCTCTGCGGCACCGAGTTTGCACTCAGCATCGCCGAAACGCCGGTCAATTACACCGGCGCCGCGCGGCTGGCGACGACGATCAACGGCGCAATTCCGGGGCCGATCCTGCGCTGGCAGGAAGGCAGCACGGTGACCCTGCGCGTGAGCAACCGCCTGCGCGTACCGACCTCGATCCACTGGCACGGCATCCTGGTGCCCTTCCGGATGGACGGCGTACCGGGCATCAGCTTCGCGGGCATCGCTCCAGGCGATGCGTTCGTCTACCGCTTCAAGGTGCATCAGTCCGGCACCTATTGGTATCACTCCCACTCGAGCTTCCAGGAACAGACCGGCATGTACGGGGCGATCGTGGTCGAGCCCGCGGGCGCTGCGCGCAATCGCAGCGACCGCGACTATGTGGTGCTGCTCAGCGACTGGAGCGACCGCTCGCCGCAGCAGATCTACGCCACGCTGAAAAGGAAAAGCGATTACTACAACTTCGCCGAACCGACCGTGGCGGATTTTTTTCGGGATGTACGCGACCTCGGGATCGAGCGGGCGCTCGCCAAGCGCAAAATGTGGAACACGATGCGCATGAGCCCGACCGACCTCAGCGATGTCTCCGGCTACACGTATACTTACCTGATGAACGGTACCGCGCCGGCCGGCAACTGGACCGGCTCGTTTCGTCCCGGCGAGAAGATCCGGCTACGCCTCATCAACGGCTCGTCGATGACCTACTTCGACGTGCGCATACCGGGGCTGAAGATGACGGTGATCGCCGCCGACGGCCAGGACGTGGAGCCGGTGTCGGTGGACGAACTGCGCATCGGCGTCGCCGAGATTTACGACCTGCTGGTCGAGCCGCAGGAGGATCGCGCCTACACCGTGTTCGCGCAATCGATCGACCGCAGCGGCTATGCGCGCGGCACGCTCGCTCCGCGCTGCGGCATGCAGGCCGAGGTCCCCGCGATGGACCGGCTCCAGCCGCTGACGATGGTGGACATGATGGGCGCCATGGCCATGAGCGGCGCGCGCGCGGGCGGTGGCATGCCGGGTATGTCCGGCATGGATATGTCGGGCATGACGATGGCAGCCATGGATGACGACGATTCGCGCAGCGCTCCTGCCGCGCAAGAGGCGCGCGGCGAAGCCGGCCCCGGCGTCGACATGCGCGTCGGCATGCCGCGCACCAATCTCGACGACCCCGGTGTCGGCCTGCGCAACAACGGTCGGCGCGTGCTCACCTATGCCGACCTGCACACCATCGGCGGGCCGATCGATGCGCGCGAGCCCGGCCGCGAGATGCAACTGCACCTGACCGGCAACATGGCTCGCTACCAGTGGTCGTTCGACGGGGTCAAGTTTTCCGACGCCAAACCGCTGCATTTTCGCGAAGGTGAACGCCTGCGCATCGTATTGATCAACGATACCATGATGAATCACCCGATCCACCTGCACGGCATGTGGAGCGAGCTGGAGGATCCGCAGAGCCGGTTCCAGGTGCGCAAGCACACGATCACCGTGCAGCCGGCGCAGCGCATCGCCTACGCGGTCACGGCCAACGCGCCCGGCCGCTGGGCTTATCACTGCCACATGCTCTATCACATGGAAGCAGGCATGTTCCGTGAAGTCGTGGTGTCATGAGCGCTCACCGCTTTGCATGGCTGGCGGCAGGAATGCTCGCGCTGCCGGCGGCGGCGGTACAAAGCACCGATACACCGGCCGGAATCAACATGGCCGGCATGGACATGGCCGACAACGCCTCGCTCGGCATGCTGCAGGTCGACCAACTCGAAGCGTTCCACGGCAAGGACGGCAACGGCGAGCGCTGGCAGGCCGAGGGTTGGTACGGCAACGACGCCGACAAACTGTGGCTGCGCACCGAGGGCACCCGCAGCGGCGGCACGATTGCCGATGCAGATGTGGAAGTCCTCTGGAACCACGCGGCGGCCGCGTTCTGGGATACACAACTCGGCCTTCGGCAGGATCTCGGCGCGGGACCCCGCCGCCGCTGGGCGGCGTTCGGCATCCAGGGTCTGGCGCCGTATTGGTTCAAGCTGGAAGCCACCGCCTATGTCGGTGAATCCACGCGCACCGCGGCGCGCTTGCGCGCCGAGTACGAGTTGCTGTTCACGCAGCGGCTGATCCTGCAGCCGGAATTCGAGCTCAACCTCTACGGCAAGTCAGACCCCGCCCGCCGCCTCGGCAGCGGCCTCTCCGATGCGCAGTTGGGGCTGCGCCTGCGCTACGAGATCCGCCGCGAGTTCGCGCCGTACGTCGGCGTGCAGGCCGTCCGCCGCTTCGGCGGTTCGGCCGATTTCGCCCGCGAAGATCACCAAGCCGTCCTCGATCGGCTTTGGGTCGCCGGCGTGCGCACCTGGTTCTAGCGAGGTCCATCATGAAATCAAGCGAGCAAGAAACCGCAGGCCAAACCCTTGACCCGGTTTGCGGCATGGTCGTGAATCCCGCGACCGCCAAATACCGGACAGAATATGCGGGAGAGCCGCGCTACTTCTGCGGCGAACGCTGCAAAACGAGATTCCTCGCCGATCCCGGCCAGTTCCTGAAACCGGCTGCCAAGGCGGTGCCGAGTGCGGCGGACGCCCCGGGCATCGCCTACACCTGTCCCATGCACCCGCAGATTCGCCGCGATGGGCCGGGAAGCTGTCCGCTCTGCGGTATGGCCCTCGAGCCGGCCGATGCCGGCGAATCGGCTGCGGAAAATCCCGAGCTTCGCGACATGACGCGACGTTTCTGGATCGGCGCCGTGCTCGCCGCGCCGCTGCTGATCTTGGCGATGGGCGCGCATCTCGGCCCGCTGGCGCTGCATCACTTGGTTTCCGCCCGCTGGTCGATGTGGATCGAGTTCGCGCTCGCCACACCGGTCGTTCTCTGGTGCGGCTGGCCGTTCTTCCAGCGCGCCTGGGCGTCGGTGCTGCAGCGTTCGCTCAACATGTTCAGTTTGATCGGCATGGGCGTCGGCGCCGCCTATTTTTACAGCCTCGCGGCGACCTTCACGCCCGGCCTGTTCCCGGCGGCCTTGCGGCAGGCGAACGGACTCATCCCCGTTTACTTTGAAGCGGCCGCGACGATCACGGTCCTCGTGCTGCTCGGACAGGTGTTGGAGTTGCGCGCGCGGTCGCAAACCGGGAGCGCCATCCGCGCGTTGCTGAATCTCGCGCCGAAGAAAGCGCGGCGCATTCGCGACGACGGCGACGACGAGGAAATACCGCTGGATAAAGTTCGCCTCGGCGATCGCCTGCGCGTACGGCCCGGCGAAGCGGTGCCGGTGGACGGCAGCGTCGCGGACGGCGACAGCGCGGTCGATGAATCCATGGTCACCGGCGAGTCGATGCCGGTCGCGAAGACCGCGGGCGCCAAAGTGATCGGCGGCACGATCAACGGCGCCGGTGCGCTGACCATGCGCGCCGAGAAGATCGGCGCCGACACGATGCTCTCGCGCATCGTGCACATGGTCGGCGAAGCGCAGCGCAGCCGCGCGCCGATTCAACGCCTCGCCGACGCCGTTGCCGGCTGGTTCGTGCCGGCCGTGATCGGCGCCGCGCTCCTCGCATTCGCGGCCTGGATGATTTGGGGGCCGCCGCCGGCTCTTGCCTATGCGCTCGTTGCCGCGGTGTCCGTGCTCATCATTGCCTGCCCTTGCGCGCTCGGGCTTGCGACCCCGATGGCGATCATGGTCGGCGTCGGCAAAGGCGCGACCGCCGGCGTACTCATCAAGAACGCCGAAGCCCTCGAGCGCTTCGAGAAAGTCGATACGCTGGTGGTCGATAAGACCGGCACCCTCACCGAGGGCAAGCCGCGCGTGGTCGCCGTCGTGGCCGCCACCGGCTTCGATGAATCGACGGTGGTTCTTCTGGCCGCGAGCCTGGAGCGCTCGAGCGAACATCCGCTCGCCGCCGCCATCGTCGCCGCGGCGAAGGAACGCGGCATCGCGCTGCAAGACGCCGCGCAATTCGCCGCAATCGCCGGCAAGGGGATCAGCGGAGTCGTATCCGCCCGGCAGGTGGCGGTGGGCAGCGCCAAGTTCCTCGTCGACCGCGGCGTCGCGACCGGCGCACTGGAGCCGCGCGCCGAGAGCTTGCGGCGCGACGGCGCCACGGCGATCTTCGTGTCCGCCGACGGACGGCCCGCAGGCATGATCGCAATCGCCGACCCGATCAAGGCGACCACGCCAGCGGCGCTCGAGAGCCTGCGGCGGCAGGGCATCCATATCGTCATGTTGACCGGCGATAACCGCACCACGGCGCTCGCGGTCGCCGCGAAACTCGGCATCTTGGCCGTGGAGGCGCAAGTGCTGCCCGATCAAAAGTACGCCGTCGTGCGGCGCCTGCGCGGCGAAGGCCGCGTGGTCGCAATGGCGGGCGACGGCGTCAACGACGCGCCTGCGCTCGCCGAAGCCGACGTCGGCATCGCCATGGGCACGGGTACCGATGTCGCCATGCAAAGCGCCGGCATCACGCTCGTCAAGGGCGATCTTGCGGGCATCGCGCGCGGCCGCTCGCTCAGTCGAGCGACGATGCGCAACATTCGCCAGAACCTGGTGCTCGCCTTCGTTTACAACGCGCTCGGGATACCGCTCGCCGCCGGCGCGCTTTACCCGGCGTTCGGCCTCCTGCTGAGTCCGATCGTCGCCGCCGCCGCAATGAGCCTCAGTTCCGTATCCGTCATCGGCAACGCGCTGCGGCTTCGCGCCGCACGGTTTTGACCCGCTCGTCGCAGCTGCGCTACGGCGTCCACGGATGCGCACGAGCTCCGCCGGTCGACGATCCGCCTGCAGGGTGGCGCCGCGGGTAGTCGGGCAGGCTCATTAATGGTCGATTAACGTGCTTGTTGCATGCTGGATCGTCAACACTCTCGGCTAGAGGATACCCATGCGCCTGCTGCTGGTCGAAGACGACGCGATGATTGGCCGGGCCGTGGCGCAAGCCTTGCGCGCGGAACACTATGCGCTCGACTGGGTCCGCGACGGCGAGGAGGCCGAAGCCGCGCTCGCCGCGGGGGTCTACGACCTGATGCTGCTCGATCTCAGTCTACCGAAGCGCGACGGACTCGAGGTGCTGTCGCGACTGCGCCGCCGCGGGCTGGAATTGCCGGTGCTGATCATGACCGCCCGCGATGCCGTGGAAAACCGCGTCGCCGGGCTCGATGCGGGAGCGGATGATTACTTGCCGAAACCGTTCGACCTCGACGAATTATCCGCGCGCATACGTGCGCTGCTGCGCCGCCGCCACGGCCACGCGGAACCCCTGCTGAAACACCGCGGCGTCAGTTTGAATCCGGCAACTCGCGAAGTGCTCCGCGACGGCGCGCCGGTGGCGCTGACTGGACGCGAATACGCGCTGCTGCAAGCGCTGCTGGAACGTCCGAGCGCGCTGCTGGCGCGCGAACAAATCCTCGACAAGCTCTACGGCTGGGGCGAGGAAGTCGAGAGCAACACGCTCGACGTCTATATCCACAGTTTGCGCCGCAAGCTCGGCGCCGAGTTCATCGTCACGGTTCGCGGCGTCGGCTACAGCCTGGCGCCCGCGGACGCGCAGCAGCGATGAGTTCGATCCGCCGCCGGCTGCTGTACGGGCTGCTGATCGGCATCGGCGCGCTGTTATGCGCCGCCGCCGCCGCCGTGTATGCTGAGATCAGCGACGAAGTCGACGAAGTGTTCGACGCCCAACTGCAGCAAGCCGCGTACGCCTTTTCGTCGCTGCCGCTGCCGTCGCGCCCGCAAACCGAAGGCCGCGAGTCCGCCGATACGCCGCTGCGCCATCTGGTCGTCGAGGTCCGGGATCCGCATTCGCCGACGCCGATTTTCCACTCGAGTATCCGCGTGTCGCTGCCGGCGAGCGCGGTGCCGGGATGGTCCAACATCCTCATCCGCGGCCGCGATTGGCGCATGTACGGTGCACTGCTCGCCGGCCACTACGTCGCGGTGGCGCAGCCGCTGTCGGTGCGCCGGCAGGCCACCAACGAAATCGCCGCCAAGTTGCTGCTGCCCCTGGCCGCGGCGCTGCCGCTCGCGGCGTTGATCGTCTGGCTCGGCGTCGGCCGCGGTCTTCTGCCGCTGCAGCGGACGGCCCAAGAGGTACGCCGCCGTTCGCACGCCGATCTGTCGCCGATCGCCAACGCGGGATTGCCGCTCGAGCTGACGCCGCTGGTGACGGCGCTCAACGATCTGATGGGGCAGTTGCAGCGCACGCTGCGGGCGCAAAAGGATTTCATCGCCGACGCCGCGCACGAACTGCTGACGCCGCTGACCGCGCTGACTCTGCAGACGCAGTTGCTGGCGCGGGCCGACGATGCCGAGCAGCGCGCTCTCGCACTGTCCGAACTCGGCGCCGGACTCGCGCGCACGATCCACGTGGCGCGCCAATTGTTGACGCTCGCCCGCCAGGATCCGGATTTCTCGGCCGCCGTCGCCGACGTGGATTTGGCCGCGCTCGTACGCGAGGCTGTGGCTGCGCATGCGCCGACGGCCGCGGCATACGGCATCGGACTGCATCTGGCAGGCTGCGCACCGGCAATCGTCAGCGGCGATGCACACGGGCTGCGCATTCTGCTCGACAATCTGCTCGACAACGCAGTCAAATACACGCCGCGAGGCGGTCGCGTCGAGGTGCATGCGCTGCGCGGCGCGGACGCGGCCGTGCTGCGCGTCGAGGACTCGGGCGCCGGCGTTCCCGACGAGCAGCTTGCGCGCATTTTCGACCGCTTCTACCGGCGCCCCGGCACCGAGGTCACCGGCAGCGGCCTCGGCCTCGCCATCGCGCGCCAGGTTGCCCTGCGGCATCACGCATCGTTGACGCTGCGCAACGGCGGCGCGCTCGGCGGCCTTCTCGCCGAGTGCCGGCTGCCTCTCGCCGCCGGCGGCTGATCGCATCGCTCGATCACGCCGCCGCGGCCTCGGTGCACGGGCGCACCCGCATGTTGCCATACGGACATCAGTGGCGGATATTGACGCACGCTGGCTGACCCGCGTGCCGCGGCGGGCGCAGTCATGCCCGCCATACCACGATCATCTTCGCGTCATTCTCAAGGAGTTAGCGGATGCAGCCGGAAGAGGTGCAAACGATCGGGCAGGCTCGTGCGATTGTCGAGGAGCGCAACCTCCGGCATGTCAAAGTCGGGGTCTTCGACAACGACGCGATCCTGCGCGGCAAGTACATCGACCGCGACAAGTTCCTGGCGGCGATCGACAAGGGCATGGGATTCTGTGACGTCGTGCTGGGTTGGGACTCCAATGACCAGCAATACGACAACATCACCTTCACCGGCTGGCACACGGCCTTTCCGGACGCGCCGATCCGGCTGTTGCCCGAGACCTGCCGAGCACTGCCGCTGGAAGGCAACATGCTGCTGTTCCTCGGCGAGTTCGTCGGGCATGCAGAGCAGGTCTGCCCGCGCGCAACCTTGCGCCGCGTGCTGCGGCGGGCAGCGGCCATGGGGCTGGTCGCTTGCGCAGCCGCCGAATTTGAATTCTTCGTGTTCAACGAAACACCCGAAAGCGTGCGCGAGAAGGGCTATCGCGGTCTGAGGAACCTGACCCCTGGCTATTTCGGCTATTCGGTGCTGCGCAGTTCCGTACACGCCGAACTCTACCAGGACCTGCTGCGGCTGGCCGCCGACATGCGCATGCCGATCGAGAGCCTGCATACCGAGACCGGTCCCGGGGTCATCGAAGCGGCATTGCATTACACCGAGGCTCTGGAAGCGGCCGACCGCGCGGCGTTGTTCAAGACTTTCACCAAAGTATTCGCACAGCGCCGCGGCCTGATGGCGACTTTCATGGCCAAGTGGTCGCGCGAGTTGCCCGGCCAGAGTGGCCATCTGCATGTCTCGCTCGCGCGCCAGGACGGCTCGTCGGCGTTCTACGACGAGGCGAAGCCCGGCCACATGGCGGACGAGATGCGCTGGTTCGTGGGTGGACAGCAGGCGCTGATGCCCGAGCTGCTCGCGATGGTCGCCTCGACCGTCAACAGTTACTCCCGGCTGGTGCCCGGATTCTGGGCGCCGACGGCGGCCACCTGGGGCATCGAAAACCGCACCTGCGCGCTGCGCGTCATCCAGGGCGGCGCGAACAGCCAGCGCGTCGAATATCGGATTGCCGCCGCGGACATCAATCCCTATCTTGCCATCGCCGTGGCGATCGGTTCGGGCCTATGGGGCATCGAGCACAGAATAGAGCCCGACGAGCCCATCACCGGCAATGCCTATGACCGCAAGCTGCCGGCGAAACGACAGTTGCCGCGGACTTTGAGCGAAGCGGCCGGCCGGTTGGCGCGTTCCAAGGCGGCGACGGAGCTGTTTGGCGCACCGTTCGTCGCCCATTTTGCGGCGAGTCGCGAGTGGGAGGAACGCGAATTCCGGCGCGCCGTGACGGATTGGGAATTGGCCCGATACTTCGAGATCATATGACGCTGAAAACGATCAGCCCCGTGGATGGGCGCATGCTTGTCGAGCGCACCTGCGCGACTCCCGCCGAAATCGATCTCACCCTGCAGCGGGCGCGCGCGGCCCAGCCGCTGTGGCGGTCGGTGCCGCTGCGCGAACGGGCGGCAATCCTGGAGCGATTCTGCAATGAGTTCGAGGCGCGCGGCGCCGAGATCGCCGAGTCGCTTTGCTGGCAGATGGGACGCCCGATCCGCTACGCGCCGAGCGAGGTACGCGGTACGCTCGAACGCGCACGCCACATGATCGGCGCCGCCGCGACCGCGCTTGCCGATGTGGATCCGGGCCCGAAGCCGGGCTTCCGCCGGTTCATCCGCCGCGAACCGCTCGGCGTGGTGTTCACGGTGGCCGCCTGGAATTATCCCTACCTGATCGCCGTGAACAGCGTCGTGCCGGCGCTGATGGCCGGCAACGCCGTGGTGCTCAAGCCCTCGGCGCAAACGCCGCTGTGCGCCGAGCGCTTTGCGGAGTGTTTCGCCGCGGCCGCGCTTCCCGCCGGTGTCTTCCAGGTGCTGCACCTCGAACACGCCGACACGGCGCATGTGATCCGCGACCCACGCATCGACTTCGTGGCTTTCACGGGTTCGGTGGCGGGCGGACATGCGGTGCAGCGCGCGGCGGCCGAGCGCTTCATCGGCGTCGGCCTCGAGCTCGGCGGCTGCGATCCGGTCTACGTGCGCCACGACGCCGATCTCGCCGACGCGATCGAAAACATCGTGGACGGCGCCTATTTCAACTCCGGTCAGTCCTGCTGCGGCCTGCAGCGCATCTACGTGCACGAGAGCATCTACCAGCGTTTTGCCGAAGGCTGCGTCGAACTGATAGGCAAATACCGGCTCGGCGATCCGCTGAATCCCGAAACGACCCTCGGGCCGGTGGTGCGCACGGCCGCGGCGGATGCCATCCGTGCGCAGCTGCGCTCGGCGGTCGCGGCCGGCGCCCGGCCGCTCATCGATGAGCGCGCCTTCCCGCGGAGCAAGGCGGGCACGCCCTATTTGGCGCCGCAGCTGTTGCTCGACGCGCCGCCGGACTCATCGGTGATGCGCGACGAGATCTTCGGCCCGGCTGCCGGCATCGCGAAAGTAAGGTCCGACGGCGAAGCCGTGGCGCGCATGAACGACAGCCCCTTCGGGCTCACCGCGGCGATCTGGACGCAGGATGAAGACGCGGCCCTCGCGCTCGGCGGACAGGTGCAGACCGGTACCTGGTTCATGAACCGCTGCGATTATCTCGACCCGGCGCTCGCCTGGGTAGGCGTCAAGGACTCGGGTCGCGGCTGTACGCTCTCCGTCGTTGGCTACGAGCATCTGACGCGGCCGAAATCATTTCACTTGCGGGTGAGCACGTGAGCGCGACCTTGAAGGCCAATTGGAACTATCCGACCATCATCTGGGCCGGTCCCGGCCGTATCGCCGAGTTGCCGGCGGCATGCGCTTGCCTCGGCATCGAGCGGCCGCTGCTGGTGACGGACGAAGGTCTGCGCGACGCACCGATGGTCCGAGCGGCCCGGGCACTGGTGCCGGACACCGGCTTGTTCGCCGGTGTGCGCGGTAATCCGATGGCCGCCAACATCGATGCGGGGCTGGCCGCTTATCGCTCCGGCAACCATGACGGCGTCATCGCATTCGGCGGCGGATCCGCACTCGATGCCGGCAAGGTGATTGCCTTCATGTCCGGACAGAGGCGGCCGATGTGGGATTTCGAGGACATCGGCGACTGGTGGACGCGCGCCGATCGGCGCGGCATCGCGCCGATCGTCGCGGTGCCGACCACGGCCGGCACGGGCTCGGAAGTAGGTCGGGCCGGCGTGGTCATCAATGAACAGACACATCGGAAAACGATCATCTTCCACCCGCAGATGATGCCGGGCGTCGTCATCAGCGACCCCGAACTCAGCGTCGGCCTGCCGGCCGCGATCACCGCGGCCACCGGCATCGATGCTTTCGTGCACTGCTTCGAGGCTTTCTGCACGCCCGGATTTCACCCGCTGGCCGACGGCATCGCGCTCGAGGGGATACGGCTGATCCAGACCTACCTGCCGCGCGCCTGCGACAACGGCGCGGACATCGAAGCGCGATCGCGCATGCTGGCGGCGGCGAGTATGGGCGCCACCGCGTTCCAGAAGGGGCTCGGCGGGGTGCACGCGATCGCTCATCCGGTCGGTGCGCATTTCAATACGCACCACGGGCTGACGAACGCAATTCTGCTGCCCTATGTGATTGTCCATAACCGGCCGGCCATCGATGCGCAGCTTGAGGTCATCGCCCGCACGCTCAACTTGTCCGGTGATCCCTACGGCGCCGTGCTCGAGTGGGTGCTGGCGTTCCGCAAGCGCCTGCGCATACCGCACACGCTCGCGGACATTGGCGTGCCGCTCGCCGATTCCGACATGATTGGCCGCGAGGCGGCGCTCGATCCGTCGGCAGGCGGCAACCCCTTGCCCACGGATGCCACCGCCTACGCGCGCCTGTTCCGTTCGGCCGTCAAAGGGGATCTGGCGCTCGCCGGATGAGCGTTGCCCGCCGGCGCTCAGGCTCGCTCAGGGCGCTCCCAGCACCGCCAGCGCCTGCCGCCAGAGAGCGTCGTTGGCGGCGGCCACGACACGTCCATCGGAGCCTGCATCGAGCGGCGCCCCGTGCCAGTCGCTGATCCTCGCGCCCGCCCCCTCGACGACCGGGACCAGCGCCATGAAATCATGCGCCTTCAGGCGCGCCTCGATGACCAGCTCGCAGTGTCCGCTGGCGAGCAGACCGTACAGGTAGCAATCGCCCCCAAAGCGGCGCAGCGCCGCGCGGCCGCAGAGCGCATCGAAGCGTCGTCGCTCCGCTGCATCGAAGGTCTCCGCCGTGGTCGTGTAGATCGTGGCTTGTTCGATCCACTCGCAGTCGCTGCTCCTCACTGCGTTGCCGTTGAAGCGCGTCGGCAGGCCATCGCACCCGACCCAACGCTCGTTCAGGGCCGGCGCCTCGATGACCCCGAGCACCGGCCGGCCGCCGCGTAGCAAGGCAATCAGCGATCCAAACAGCGGGAAGCCGGTCACGTAGCTCTTTGTGCCATCGATCGGATCGAGAACCCAGGTGAACTCGCCGCCTCCCTCCGCGGGAAATTCCTCTCCCTGAATGGCGTGTCCCGGGAATGCCGCGCGGATCATGCGGCGCATTTCGGTCTCGATGAGCCGATCCGCCACGGTCACCGGACTGCCATCGGCCTTGCGCTGCACATCCAACGGCGTGCGGAAATGCCGACGGGCGATCGCGCGCGCGACGTCGGCCAGTTGCCCGGCAAGGGACAAGGCGGCGGAAAAGTCCGGGTGCTCAGCGAAGCTCATCGATCTCAGTATAATCAGCCGAACCCTCGGAGGATAAGGCAGGTATGCCGGGTAGGGACATCTGCGACGCGATCCTCGCCCTACCATGCTGGTCCGGCCCGATCGCCATCGATGTGCTTGCGGGCGGCATGACCAATCGCAACTTCCGTGTCAGCGACCGGACCGGGCAACGCTATGTCGTGCGCATCGGCCGGGACATTCCAGAGCACGGCATCATGCGTTTCAACGAGTTCGCCGCGGCGCGCGCGGCGTATTCCTCCGGTATCGGGCCCGAGGTCATGCACGCGGCGGACGGCATCCTGGTCAGTCGCTTTGTGGAGGGCGCCGTGCTGACATCTGAGCAGGTGCGCGAGCGGCGCATGCTCGGGCGCATTACCGCGCTGCTGCGCCGCTGCCACGACGAGATACCGCGGCACTTTCAGGGGCCGGCGTTGATGTTCTGGGTGTTTCAGGTGATCCGCGGCTATTGCCGGCTGCTGCGCACGCGCGGCGCGGCGCCGCCGGACCTCGATCTTGCGCTGCTGACGAGGGCCGCAGAGCGGCTCGAGCGGGCGCTCGGACCGGTCAGCATCGTCTTCGCGCACAACGACCTGCTGGCGGCGAACCTGATCGATGACGGGCAGCGCTTGTGGCTGATCGACTGGGACTACGCCGGATTCAACAGCCCGCTGTTCGATCTGGCCAATCTCGCCGCCAACAATGAATTGACGCCTGAACTGCAGGCGGCGCTTCTCGAAGCCTACTTTGGCGGGCCAGTCAGCGCCGATTCGCGCCGCGGCTTCGCGGCCCTCATGTGTGCCTCACTGCTGCGCGAAACGCTGTGGGCCGCCGTCTGCGGACTGACCTCGACGATCGCTTTCGATTACGGGCGGTATGGCGATGACTACCGGCAGCGCTTCGAGCGCCAATGGCAGGAGTTCGAGACGCTCTATGGCTGACTTTCCCACGCAGGCGCGCGCCGTCGTCATCGGTGGCGGCATCGTCGGCTGCTCCGCGGCCTATCATCTCGGCAAGCTCGGCTGGACGGATACGATCGTGGTGGAGCGTCACCGGCTGACCTGCGGCTCGACTCATCACGCCGCCGGGCTCGTCGGACAGCTGCGCTCCAGTGCCAACATCACGCAGCTGCTCGGTCAGTCCGTCGCGCTCTATCAAACTCTGGAGGCGGAGACGGGACTCGCCAGCGGCTGGAAGATGAACGGCGGCCTGCGGCTCGCCTGCAACGAAGCGCGCTGGACGGAACTGAAACGGCAGGCCACCGGCGCGCGCTCCTTTGGTCTCGAGATGCATCTGCTCACGCCGCCCGAGGCATGCAAACTCTGGCCCCTGATGGACAGCGGCGACCTGGTCGGTGCGGCGTTTCTGCCGACCGACGGACAGATCAATCCGAGCGACATCACCCAGTCGCTCGCCAAGGGCGCACGCCGGCGCGGCGTCGGGATATACGAAGATACCCGCGTGCTCGGCATCGAACTGGACAACGGCCGGGTAGTCGCGGTCGCGACCTCGCGCGGACGCGTCGCCTGCGAGGTCGTGGTGAACTGCGCCGGTCAGTGGGCCCGCCAGATCGGGCAGATGGCCGGCGTCAATGTGCCGCTGGTTTCGGTGCAGCATCAGTACCTGATCACCGACGCCATCGCCGGTGTGGCAACCGGGCTGCCGACGCTGCGTGATCCCGATCGGCTGACTTACTTCAAGGAAGAGGTCGGCGGACTGGTGGTGGGCGGCTACGAACCCAACCCACGGCCGTGGGCGGCGGATGGTTTTCCGGACAACTTCAATTTCCAGCTGCTGCAGCCGGACTGGGATCATTTTCAGCCCATCCTCGACCAGGCCATGGCACGCGTCCCGATGCTGACGCAGGCCGGGATCAAGCAGCTGATCAATGGACCGGAGAGTTTCACGCCGGATGGCAACTTCATCATCGGTCCTGCTCCCGAGGTCCGTGGTTTCTACGTGGGCGCCGGATTCAATGCCTTCGGCATCGCCTGCGGCGGCGGAGCAGGCAAGGTCCTCGCCCAGTGGATCGTCGATGGCGAGGCGCCGCTTGATCTCTGGCCGGTCGACATCCGGCGCTTCGGCCGGCCGCATGCCGATATCGATTGGGTGCGGGCGCGCACGTTGGAACTGTACGGCAAGCACTACACGCTCGCCTGGCCGGGCGAGGAACACACCAGCGGCCGGCCTCTGCGCCGCTCGCCCCTCTACGAAACCCTGCGGGCGCAAGGCGCCGTGTTCGGCGAAAAGCTCGGTTGGGAGCGGCCCAACTGGTTTGCCGCGGCCGGCGAGAGCGCGCGCGACGAATACAGTTTTGCGCGGCCGAACTGGTTTGCCGCGGTGGCCCGTGAGCATCGGGCCGCACGCGAACGCGTGGCTCTTTTTGATCAGAGTTCGTTCGCAAAATTCCAGATGGAGGGGCGCGATGCCGAGCAGGCATTGTCGTGGATCTGCGCCAACGATGTCGCCAAACCGGTCGGGAGCCTGACCTATACGCAGATGCTGAACCGCCACGGCGGCATCGAGTGCGATGTTACGATCGCGCGCCTGGCGAGAGACTGCTTTTATATCGTGACCGGCACCGGATTCGCCACCCACGACTTCGAGTGGATCGCGCGCCAGATCCCCGCGGGGCTCGACGCCCGGTTGACGGACGTGACATCGCAGCACGCCGTGCTCGCGCTGATGGGTCCGGCATCGCGCCACGTCCTCGAGACGCGGACCCGCGAGGCCGTCGGCAATGCGGCGTTTCCGTTCGGACAGGCTCGCCGTCTGCAGCTGGCCGGCGCGCCGGTGCTGGCGCTGCGCATCAGCTACGTCGGCGAGCTCGGCTGGGAGTTGCACCTGCCCGTGGAATACGCGGCGACCGTCTACGATGCGCTGATGCAATCCGGTGCCGATTTCGGCATCGCCAATGCGGGCTATCGCGCCATCGAGTCGCTGCGGCTGGAGAAAGGTTACCGCGCGTGGGGCGCGGACATCGGTCCGGATCACACGCCGCTCGAAGCCGGGCTCGGCTGGGCCGTCAAACTCAAATCCGCGGTTCCGTTCCTCGGCCGCGAGGCACTGGAGATGCAGATCCGCGCGCCGCTCGAGAAATGGCTGTGTGCATTTACCGTCGATGACCCCGCGCTGACCCTGCTCGGCCGCGAAACCATCTACCGCGACGGCGAGCGCGCCGGCTGGCTGGGGAGCGGCGGCTTCGGGCACACGCTGCGCACGAACATCGGCTACGGCTACGTGCGCGAGCCCCGGGGCCTCAGCCGCGAATATCTTCTGGCGGGGCGCTATGAGCTCGAAGTGGCGACGGAACGCATCGCCTGCCGCATCCACTTGGGTCCGCTATACGACCCGAAGATGGAGCGGATTCGGGCCTGATGCCCCGCTGCGCCGCGCCGCTGCCCGCTTCGCCTGGCGGCTAATCCGGCGGCGGTCCCAAGGCGGCTTCCGCCGCCGCGATCTCGGCCTGGCGCGCCGCGATCATCCGGCCGACGGGCGGACCCTTGAAACGCCGCCTCTCGAAGGCAAGCCAGACAATGGCCGTGACGCTCAGAAATCCGATGGTGACGTTCAACGCGAGTTCATTGGGCGGCTGAACGCCAACGACGAATATCAAAGCCATCGCGACGATCGACAGCACCGCAAACACGGAGAAGCCTCCCCGCCCAAGGCTCCAGGGACCCATGTGCCGCCACTTCGGTCCGCCATAGGCGAACAGGCCGAGAGCAATCGGCAGCGCGCAGGAAAAATAAAGGAAGATCACCGTGCAGGAAACCACGACGGTGTAGACCGGCGTACCGCCCGTCTCAAACCATTTCGCGCCCGAGACGAACAAGAGCGAGAGAATCGCGGCGGCCCAGATTGCCGCACCCGGCGTGCGGTGTCGCGCGGAGACACGGGCGAGTGACCGCGACGCGGGCAAACCCCCGTCGCGGGCGAAGGCGTAGATCATCCGCGACGCCGAGGTGACGGTCGCGAGTCCGCACAGCATCTGCGCAGTGAAGATCAACGCGTACAGCAGATCGCGTGTAGCAAGCGGAACGCGTTGTTCCATGGCCCAGAAAAACACATTCCAACCCTGCTTCGCCGCCTCATGCATGTCCGGGATCATCAGCACGAACGCGGCCAGGAAGAAGTAGCCGAACGCGCCCGACCAGAGGATCGAGGAGAGGATGGCCCGCGGGACCGCGAGCCTTGCTTGTTTCGTCTCCTCCGAGGTGTGCGCCGAGGCGTCATAGCCCGTGACCGTATAGAGCGGCAGGAGGAGTCCGAGCACAAAGACCCAGCCTGCGGAAGATACTCTCGGCCACACGCCGGCGCCGGCCTGGCCGGAATAATTCGCGAATGTCCACAGCCGGGTCAAGTCAAAACTCCGGGTGTGCGTCAGGCAGACGAGCGCCATCAGCACCGAGGTACCGAAAATCAGGTAACCGGAAAAATCGGTCAGCTTGGCGGTCACCGAGATGCCGTAGGCATTGATCAGGGCCTGCAGAATCGTGAGCCCGGCCAGGAACCACACCAGGGTCCTCATGGAGTCGGCGAGGTGCAGCGCCGGTCCGAAGGCGCCGATGAAGAAATTGTAGGCGCCGACATTGATCGAACCGAGCACGGTCACGAGCCCTAGCAGGTTGAACCAGGCGGTCAGCCAGCCGGTGAACCGGTTGCCCAGAATCGAGCCCCAGTGGTACAGGCCGCCTGCGGTCGGGAACGCCGAGGCGATCTGTGCCATCGCCAGTCCGAAGAATCCCGAGATCAGCACGCCGAGCGGCCAACCGAGACCGATGGAGGCGCCGCCGGCGCCCGACGTGGCCTGCGCCAGCGAGTTAACGCCGCCGGAGAGAATGCAGATGATCGAAAACGAGATGGCGAAATTGGAAAAGCGGCTCAGGCGTCGCGACAGTTCTTGTGCGTACCCCAGACTATGCAGCACCTTGACGTCGTCATCCAGTGGCGCCTCGGGCGAGGATTTCCCATTCGCATTCATCTAGATGACTCCCACCAGCCGCAGTCTGCCAGAAATGCACGAAAGCAGTTGCTAAGCGAAAAATTGACGCGTAAAACTCCTCGCCTGCGGCTGCGCCGGTAACCCATGCAAGCTGGGGCCAAGCAGAGGACATCGGCTGGCCCCAACGCGAAAATCTCAAATGGTGGGCACCCTAGAGTGAAAAGCACGCCTGCCCCTTCAAGCGGACTACGCCATAGCTTGAAGCAGCGGCACATGTCCATGATTGCGCTCGGCGGCGTGATCGGCGCGGGCCTTTTCGTCGGTAGCGGTGTAGTCATCAAAGCGGCGGGACCCGCGGCAGTCCTTTCCTTCATGATCACGGGGCTGCTGGTCGTGCTGGTGATGCGCATGCTCGGCGAGATGGCCGTCGCACTGCCGGCGGTAGGCTCATTCTACGAGTACGCCCGCCTGGCATGGAGCGACCGACCGCGGTTCGGCGAACTCGCCGGCTTTGTCACCGGCTGGATGTACTGGTATTTCTGGGTCATCGTGGTAGCGCAGGAGGCGATTGCCGGTGCCGGATTGGTGCGCTTCTGGCTACCTACGGAACCGATTTGGATCGTCAGTTTGACCTTGCTGCTGTTACTCACCGTGACCAATCTCATCTCGGTCAAGTCCTATGGCGAGTTCGAGTTCTGGTTCGCGTCGATCAAGGTTGCCGCGATCATGGTCTTCTTATTGCTCGCGGGCCTGTATGTCCTCGGCCTGTGGCCGGGAGCGGCTCCGAGCGTTGCCAACCTCACGGCGCACGGCGGCTTCGCCCCCAACGGCATTCTTCCCATCATGACCGGCGCCGTGGCGGCTACGGGCTTCTACTTTGGAGCCGAAATCGTTGCGATCGCCGCTGCGGAGGCTGCCGAGCCCGCGAAGGCGGTGGCCAAGGCGACGAACTCGGTCATTACGCGCGTCCTGATCTTCTATGTGGGCTCGATCTTTCTGGTCGTGTGCCTGGTGCCCTGGAATTCCCCGGGAATCAGCACTCCCTACGTCAGCGCGGTCAGCGCGATCGGCATTCCCGCGGCGGCGCAGATCATGAACGCGGTCGTCCTTACCGCGGTGCTGTCGGCTCTGAATTCCGGGCTGTATGCGTCGTCGCGAATGCTGTTCGCCCTGACCAGGCGCGGCGACGCTCCTTCGGGTCTTGCCAAGCTCAGCCGAAATGGCGTGCCGAGCCGCGCCATTTTGCTCGGAACGCTGTTCGGCTATGTCGCGGTGGTCATGTCGTATGTCTCGCCCGGCACGGTATTCGCCTTTCTGGTCAACTCCTACGGAACGGTGGCGATATTCGTCTATTTGCTGATCGCGATATCGGAACTGCGCCTGCGAGCGCGATTGGAAAGGGAGGATCCGGCGCGCCTCGGCATTCGCATGTGGGCGTATCCGTACCTCACCTATCTCGCAATTGCCGGCATGCTCAGCATCGTCGTGGCGATGGCCTTCATCCCCGAGCAGCGAACGCCGCTCCTATTCGGCGTAATCAGCTTGGGAGCCCTGCTGCTCGGTTTCAGCGCGCGCCTGCGCTTCGGCAGCAGGCCGGATATTGCGACGCTGGCGATGGAGCCCCATCGGAACGAGGAGTTGTAACGGCCGACGAGCCCCGAGGGGCCGTCGCCGCGACGTGGCGACGGCCCAGCATCCAAGCGGCTGCGCCATTCAATATTCCGACAGCGCGTCCCGCAATATGGCGGTCATCTGATCGATCTCGGCGCGAGTGGCGATGAACGCGGGCGCGAGGATCGCGACATCGCCGGTGGTCTTGACGTGCAGACCGCGATCGAACAGTTTGGCCTGAAGCTGCGTGCCGCGTACCCCCGGGGCGCTGCCGGCTTTGATTTCGACGCCGGCCAGCAGGCCATAGCCGCGCACGTCAGCCACCACCGGCAGCTCCTGCAGGCCGAACATCGCGTCTTGGAAGTAAGGCGATAATTCACGGCCCTTGGCGAACAACTGTTCGGTCTCGTAGATCTTCAAGGTCGCCAACCCCGCAGCACAGGCGGCGGGATGCGCCGAATACGTGTACCCATGAAAAAATTCCGTGGCGCCGTCCGGTGCCCGATCGATGATCGTGCGGTAGACGCTGTCGCGTACCGCAACCGCTCCCATGGGCTGTGCGCCGTTGGTGAGCGCTTTCGCCATGGTGATCAAGTCGGGCGTGACCCCGAAGGAGTCGGCCGCGAACGGCTCACCGGTCCGGCCGAATCCGCAGATCACTTCGTCAAACACCAGCAAAATGCCGTAGCGATCGCAGATTTCGCGGATCCGCTGAAGGTAGCCTCGCGGTGGAACCAGCACGCCGGTCGAACCTGCAATGGGCTCTACGAATACCGCGGCGATGCGCCTCTCACCGACGAGTTGTACGAACCTTAGCAGGTCGTCCGCAAGCTCCACGCCGCTCGCACCCATCCCGCGGGTCATGCGATTCTCGGCAAGCAGCGTATGCCGCAGATGCAGCACACCAGGCATCACCGCGCCAAACGCCTCGCGGTTCTTGACAATGCCGGAGAGCGCAGTGCCGCCCATGTTCACACCGTGATAGGCGCGTTCACGCGACACCAGATAGGTGCGCTCTGCCTCTTTACGAGCGAGATGAAAGGCAAAAGCGATCTTGATCGCCGTATCGACGGCCTCGGACCCGGAATTGCAGAAAAAGATGTGCTTGAGCCCCGGCGGCGTCAAGGCCGCGACCGCGTTGGCGAGCTCGAACGCGCCGGGATGACCGCGCATGAAGGACGGCGTGAAATCGAGCGTATGCAGTTGTGCGCTCACGGCTTCGGCGATTTCCGGCCGGCAATGGCCGGCGGGGGTCGTGAACAATCCGGAGCTGCCGTCCAGGATCTTGTGGCCGTGCTGGCTCCAGTAGTACATGCCGCTCGCGCCGACGAACAGGCGCGGCTCGCGCTTGAACTCTCGGTTGTTGGTAAAGGGCAGCCAGTGTTGTTCGAGCTTCTCCGGCGTCAATTGCATGTCATCTCCCTGTGTCTCGCATCCATCGCGGCGCGCGTGACGGATGCTTTGTCGCGGCCTCTTCATCCGAACGTCGACCCGATATCCACGGCCGCGGCCTGCAGGCGCGGCACGAACTCGATCGCCCGCATCAGCGGCAGGCGTGCGGTAGCGCCCTGCAGCGCGACGGAGGCGACGACCTCGCCGTGCCTGCTGTACACCGGCACCGCGACGCAGGCCACGCCGAGCACGTATTCCTCGTTGTCGACCGCGTAGCCGGAATTGACGATGCGGTCCAATTCCGAGGCGAGCACCTGGCGGTCGGTGATCGTGCGAGGGGTGAATCGCTCGAGCGCCATCATTTCCAGTAGGCGCTGACGTTCCACCACGGATAGGTGCGCCAACAGGAGCTTGCCGCTCGCACAACAGTGCGGGGACATCGCGACTCCGCCCTGCGGAATCTGCAGGCGCAGAGGCCAAGCCGCCTCGATCCGATCGAGGTAGATCACCGCGCCTTTGTGGAGCACCGCCAAGTTGCAGCTTTCGCCGATCTCGCTGACCACGCGTCGCAGGACGATGCGCCGCTGCGTGGCCGCGCCGTCGTTGCGCAGCACGTCGAGCCCGAACCGCGAGAGCCGATCGCCGACGATGTACGCACGGCCTCCCGGCTCGCGGCAAAGTAGGCCGGCTTCTTCGAACAGCGCGAGCGTCCGATGCAGTGTGGGTTTCGGCAACTCCGTCGCGTGCATCAGTTCGGAAAGCGTGACCGCGCGGCCGGCGCGTACCAGCACTTCAAGCACGCCAAAAGCCTTGAGGGTGGAGGATGTTTCGTTCGCGATTTCACCCTGTTCGGTCGCTGGCGACAGGGCCCGGCTATTCATCCCTCTCGACTCCTATTCCGATAAACGATACGAATCTACGCAAGTCAATCGAACAGCAGCTTGCCATGCGCCCGCTCCGCGCCTACTATAACTCATTAGCAGCACTTTGTGTCTCAATAAACGATATCTAACCAAAGGGGTCGGCGCCGTGAGTCAGTCGTTGCAAAAGATGGGGCCCTCCGAAGCCCTGGTCGAAACCCTCGCCATCAACGGTGTCAAGCATGTGTTCGGGATCGTCGGGTCCGCCTTCATGGACGCCCTCGATATCTTTCCGGCAGCCGGCATCGAGTTCGTGGCCGTCGCACACGAACAGGGCGCGATTCACATGGCCGACGGTTACGCCCGGGCCTCGGGGCGCCATGGGGTCTGCATCGCGCAAAACGGACCGGGCGTGACGAATTTCGTCACCGGCGTGGCCGCGGCCTTCTGGGCGCATTCGCCGGTGGTTTTTATCACGCCGGAAACGGGATCGATGTCCATGGGGCTCGGCGGGTTTCAAGAAACCGAGCAGCTGCCGATTTTCTCGAAGATCACCAAATATCAGGGACACGTGAACAATCCGAAACGCATGGCGGAAATCGCCGCGCGCTGCTTCGATCGCGCCATGCTGGAGATGGGTCCGACCCAGTTGAACATTCCGCGTGATTTCTTCTACGGTGAAATCGAAGCGACGATCTCCCCGCCGCTGCGCATCGCCCACGGGCCAGGATGTCCGGAGGCGCTGGAGCGAGCCGCGGCAACGCTCGCCGCCGCGCAGTTTCCCGTGATCCTCGCCGGCGGCGGTGTCATCATGGCGGGCGCCACCGGCGAGGCGATCGCGCTCGCGGAATTGCTCGCAGCACCTGTTTGCAACAGTTACCTGCACAACGATTCGTTCCCGGCATCGCACGCCCTCGCGGTGGGCCCGCTCGGCTACCAAGGCTCCAAGGCGGCGATGAAGCTCATTGCGCAGGCGGACGTGGTTTTGGCGCTCGGCACGCGACTTGGGCCTTTTGGCACCTTGCCGCAGCATGGGCTCGAGTACTGGCCGCAGCGGGCCAAGATCATTCAGATCGATTCGGACCCGCGCATGCTCGGTCTGGTCAAGCCCATCGCCGTCGGCATTCAGGGCGATGCGCGCGCCGCCGCTGCGGCGCTGCTCGAACGCCTCACGGGTCGCAAACTCGCCGCTGCAGCCAATCGCGCGCTGCGCGAGGCCCGCATCCTCGCGGAGAAGCGCGCGTGGGAAACGGAGCTCGACGGCTGGACGCACGAGCGCGACGCTTATTCGATCGAAGTCGCGCGCGACTCCCGGCATATGCATCCGCGTCAAGTGCTGAGGGCGCTGGAGGCGGCCATGCCGGCGAACGCGATGGTCTCGACCGATATCGGCAATATCTGCTCGGTCGCCAATTCCTATCTGCGATTCGAGGCACCGCGCTCCATGTTCGCTGCGATGAGTTTTGGCAATTGCGGTTACGCGTTTCCCGTGATCTGCGGCGCCAAGACGGCCAACCCCGACCGGCCGGCATTCGCCTATGTCGGCGACGGCGCGTGGGGCATCAGTTTCAACGAGTTGCTCACCTGCGCGCGCCAGAAGATCGGCGTCACCGTGGTGGTGTTCAATAACGGCCAGTGGGGCGCCGAGAAGAAAAATCACGTCGATTTCTACTCACGGCGCTATCAAGGCGTTAACCTCGAGAATCCGAGTTGGGCAGGCGTGGCGCGCGCCTTTGGCTGCGAGGGCGTGACGCTGGACCGGCTTGCCGATGTCGGCCCGGCTCTGCAGGCGGCGGCGCGGGCGCAGAGCGAGGGGCGCACCACGGTCCTCGAGGTGATGGTGACGCAGGAGCTGGGCGATCCGTTTCGCCGCGACGCGCTGTCGAAGCCGGTGCGATTCCTCGAAAAGTACAAGGCCTTCGTATGAGGGCGGACTGCCGGCCAAATCCATGCTGCTGCTCGTTTTCAACGCCGGAAGTTCATCGCTGAAGTTCGACCTGCTGGAAATGTCGACGGCGGATCCCGCCCGTCGTCTGGCGGCAGGCGCCTTCGTCGATGCCGCCGATGGCTCCGGCCGGTTTTTGCTGCGCACTGCCGCGACCGCGCAGGAGTCATCGCCGGCGGCCTCGACACTCGCACAAGCGGCCGAGTTGGTACTGCAGTGGCTCTCGAACCCCCGGGTCCACGGCCGTGATCTCCTGGCCGGCGTCGCGGCGACCGTGCATCGGATCGTCCACGGCGGCGATCGGTTCCGCGCGACGACCCTACTCGACCGATCGGCGCTCGAGGCGCTGGCCGGGCTTAGCTCGCTCGCGCCGCTGCATAACCCCCCTGCCCTGTCGGTGATTTCGACCGTGCGCCGCAGGCTCGGCATGCGCGTACCGACCATCGGCGTCTTCGACACGGCCTATTACGCCGATCTGCCTGAAGAGGCGATCCGCTACTCGGTGCCGTCGCGGTGGCGGACCGAATTCGGCATCCGCCGCTATGGATTCCACGGTCTCGCCCACCGTTATCTGTGCGAGTCCGCGCGCGCGCGCGCCGCGACCGGCCGCGCGACGGCCCGCATCGTCAGCATTCAGCTTGGCCGGGGCTGCTCCGTGACGGCGACCCTCGAAGGCCGGGCAATCGCGACCAGTATGGGATTCACCCCCCTCGAGGGCCTGGTGATGGGCACACGCTCCGGCGACGTGGATCCGGGCGCGATTTTGTACGTGATGGAGCAGAGCGGCATGTCCCCGGCCGAGGTGCGCCGGGAGCTTAACCTGCACAGCGGACTTCTTGGGCTTTCGGCTCAAACGGCCGATATGCGCGAGCTGCTGGCGCTCGAGCAACGCGGCGATCCGGCGGCGACCCTTGCGATCGAAGTATTCTGCCGGCGCGCGAGACACTACGTGGCCGCGTACATTGCCGAACTCGGCGGTGTGGACGTGATCGTGTTCGGCGGCGGCATTGGCGAGAACTGTCCTAGCATTCGGCGTCGCATTCTAGGATCTCTGCAGTGGGCCGGGATCGAGTTGCAGCCTGAGGCAAATGCGGCCAGCGTCGGAGTCGAAGCGAGTATTGCCTCGCCGACGAGTCGGGCTGCGATAGAGGTCATTCCTGTGGACGAGGCCAGCGTCATTGCCAGCGAAGCCGCTAAGCTGCTGCACAATTATTCCTCAGCTTGACGACTATCCGCGGGCCTCTTCGAGGCCGTGGCCTTTGGGCCCCGCTTCCCGACGCCAGAGGAACACGGCCGAGGACAGCGCGACGAGACTGAGCAGGAAAAAGAACCACAGCATGACCGTATAACCGGCCGGGTTCTGCGCCCCGGCACCCGCCTTATCGGCGAGCCAGCCCGCCGCGAGATTGGACGCGGCCATGCCGAGCGCCTGAATCAGCGTGATGAGCCCGAGCGCCGTGCCCAGACGGCGTGGCTCGACAATCAGCGTCGTGGCTGGCCAGATGACCGCCGGCACCAGCGAGAAGCTGATCCCCATCATGACGGTCGACACCCAAAGACTTGAGTTCGTCAGGCCGAGCACGACGAAGGTCGCCGACAGCAGTAACGTGCCGATAGTCAGCATCAGCGCGCGGTGACCAAGCCGGTCGGCGAGCAAACCGAAGAATGGTGTGGCGAAGATGGCCGCGAAAAACACCCAGCTATTGGCCACACCCGCTTGGCGCAGTGTGAGCCCCTTGGCGTGCTGGAAATACTCGATGGCATAAGTCGTTCGGAACGGGAAGAATACCGCCGCGTAGAGCACGTGCAGCGCGAGAATGTACCAGTAGGACATATCGAATTTAAACAGGTGCGCCCAGTTGACGCGTTCCGAAGCGGCCGCCGATCGCATTCCCGGCCGGTGATGGCGGTCAAGCCGGTAGAAGATCATCGCCGCCGCCAGACCCGCCAGCGTAATGCCCGTGCCGAGCCACAGCGGCGGCTGCCAGCCGCGCTCGTAGAGCGAACTCGCCCACGCGGTCGAGGTATCCACGGCATAGGAGCCGACGCGGGCGAGGCTCAAGTAGAGCGCGGTGGCGAGCGCAATGCTGCTGCGCGAGAACCACTGCGCCAGTCCGGCGACGAGCGCAATGAAAATCGCGCCTTCACTGACACCGAAGAGGAAGCGACCTGCCACCATGATCTCGTATGGACTGCCGACCGCCGTGAGCGCGGCGCCGAGCACGCCTACGCCTGCCGACCACAGCGCGACACGCGCTGGCCCGTAACGGTCGATCAGCAGACCGTTGACGAGCGCAAGCGCGACATTGGGGATGCTGATGACGCCGTTCAGCATCCCGAGCTGCGATTGACTGAACCCGCGCTGCCGATGCAGCAGATCGGCTATCGGACCGATCACATCGTCCTCGTAGTAGCTGCTGGACACGGCGATCGCCGCCATCACCAGTACCCACCAGCGCATCCGTGAGTTGCCGCCGCTGCGGTTCGTGTCGGGCCCGCTCGCGATCTGAGTCACCGGAAGCGGGCGCCCTGCCGCGCAAGTTCCTTCTGTACCGCACCGATGTTCAGTTGATCAAAGGCTTCGTCGCGCTGCAGCGATATGGCCGCCGCCGCCCCTGCGCCTTGGCCGCTGACGGCGCAGCACATCATGTTGCGTGCCGAGGCATGGGACACCTTGTCGCCGCCAATGCACCGCCCGGCGACCAGCAGGTTGCCGACGCCTTTCGGCACCAGGGCCCTATAAGGCACGTGCCAGTAGCGCCCCGTGGTCGGCAGAATCAGGATGCCGTAGCCGTCGATGAACTCGGGGAAAATGCCAATCGCGTCGTCGAACCGGCCTTGTTCGCGGACATCGGTGCCGGTTAGATTGTAGAGCGCATCGATCTTACGGGTATCGCGAATACCGAGCGTCATGCCGAAATTACGCAGCTTAGCGTCCTCGCAGCCCGGCATAAAGCCGCGCAGCGCCTCGATCGCGTAGATCGCCTCGCGCCTTCCGCGCATCTCGCCGACGGTCAGATCGTTCGGGTCGGTGCCGTCGATTTCCGGCACATGCACGAGGTTGAGATACGTCAGGTCGCCCCGATCACTGACCGTACCCCAAGTGCCGGCGATCGTATGCAAACTCGGCGGGATGATGCCGGCGGCCAGCGCCTGTTTGAACGGTTTGCGCAGGAACGGCGAGAACAGCGCGTCTTCCTTGCCGGCGGTCTCGTAATCCCATTCACCGTTGCCCGACCAGTCGGCATAGGTCTGCGGATCGGCCTTCACCGCGTCGATGAAGCGACGCTTATTGACACCGCTCATGGAGAACATGACGGATACGGCCATCATCTCCTGCTTGGGCGACTTGTGCACCGGCGCCCCGGCGCGCGCCGCGATGTCGGCATCCCCCGTCGCGTCGATCACACGCTTGGCGAGGATGGCCTCGCGGCCCGCCTTGCTCTCGGTGATGACACCTCGAATAGCGCCGTTCTCCATAATCGGCGCCACACACAAGCGGTGCAGCAGCGGCGCGACCCCGGCCCCCTGTACGAGCACGTCGGCCACCCACTTGAACATCTCGGCGTCGAGCGCGTGGCTTGAGGACTGGGGCTCAGGGCTAGCCGCGCCCATGGCCTTGGCGCGTTCCTCGAACTCAATGCCGATGCCTTCGCAGTCGACCGTGTGCTCGTGGCGGTACCACGCAAGGCCTTCGACACCCACCTGCGTGATATTGCCGCCGAAGCAGCCATTGCGGTCGATTAGCGCGGTGCGGGCCCCGGCACGGGCCGCGGCGAGCGCCGCAGCCAGGCCTCCCGGGCCGCTGCCGACCACAAGGACATCGGTTTCCAGAATCACATCAACCGAGCGGGCGGGTTCATTGATCGACTTCATCGTGAGGCAGCCCCTCGATCATAAGAATCAAAGATCGAAATTATAGCGTTGCGTACCGAGGCACCGCGAGCGCGCACATTGCGCTGGATAACGATTACCTTAAGGTCGCGCCTCGCGCCAGCCAACGCGCAGGACAACCCGACGATGCCGGCGCCGACAACTGCGAGGTCAAACTCGCGCGGGGCGGTCATGGGTTTAGGTGGCGCCGTTGTCGCGTAGCTCGTCGCCGAGCGCCTTGCGCAGCGGTCCGATGAAGCGCTCGTAGCGACGCCACCTCTCGACTGAGCTCTTGCTGATGGCCTGGCGCACCTGCCAATTGCTCGCGGTCAGCACCGGCCGATCGGTGCGGTGGAACTCAAGGCAACGCGGATCCCACGGGAGCCCGATGTGCGCGAGCATCCGGCGGCTCCAGCCTTCCGGATCATCGACGAGGTCCTCGTACCGGACCTCGATCAGCGTCCGCGGCGGCAGCACGGCGCGCCAGTGCGCCATCAGGCGCCGGTACTCATGGTAGTAATGCGCGAGGTCGCCGAAGTCAGTCGCGTAGGGATGCGCGGCGGAGAACCCCTGGAAGTAGATCGACAGGCACGTGTCAAGCGAACTGCGCCCTAGATGAATGAACCGGGCACCCGGCAGCGCCGCGTGTATGAGGCCAATGTTCCTGAAGTTGACAGGCAGCTTGTCGACGATTCGCGAAGCGTCGGGTGCCTGCGTTGCGAGCCCCGCTAGATAGGCGCGGCCGAGCTCGGCTATCGTCGCGGGCCGCTGCTCCGGGGTTGCCGCGCGCTCGGCGTCTGCCGCAAAGATCCAGTAGAGCAGCTCGCCCGCCCCGTGCACCTGCGGGTGCGAGGCGAGGATTTGTTCGGTCAAGCTCGTGCCCGACCGCGGCATCCCGACGACGAATACCGGGAGTTCGGAGGCAATCGCGCCGGGCCGCAGAGCCGCGAGCGCATTTCGATCGAAGGCCGCGAGAATCCGCGTTACCCGCTGCGTCATCTCGGCACGGTCGTAGCGTAATCGGCTGCGACGGGCGAGTTCGTTGCCCATCCGATGATGCTCGAAAGCCGCGTCGCGGTCGTCGACGTCATCGTAGTACTTGCCGAGAGCGTGGTGCAGATTGATGGCGTGTGCTACGGCCAAGCCGCGCGCCAGCACGCGCTCCGCGGCGTCGCGCCACGGCGCATCGGCCGCGCTCATCTTGCGCACGGCCGTGAGGCTGGTTAGCGCCTCGGGCAGCTCCGGGTCTACGGCTAACGCTTTGCGCAGCAAATCCTCAGCCTCGTCGAACCGACCATGGTCGATGGCGAGGCTGCCGAGTAGCGCGAGCGTATCAGCAGCGCCGGGACGGAGCGCGAGCGCCCGTCGCGTGCTCGCTTCCGCATCCGCGAGCCGCCCGAGAGCTCGCTCGGCCATGGCGTGCGCGGTGTGCAGCGCGGCATGGTCGGGGTCGATCTCGAGTCCGGCACGGTAGGCGGCATCGGCCTCGTACAACGCGTTCTGCGCAAGTAGCGAGTTGCCGAGGTGCAGGTGCGCTTCCGGCAGCCGCGGCTCGAGCTCGATCGCGCGCCGGCAGTGCTCGATCGCGGCGCAGAAGTCGCCGAGGCAATGCAACGCGTGACCGAGGTTGGCGTGCAGCCGCGCATCAGCCGGTGCACGCGTGAGTGCGTCGCGGAAGCAGCGTACGCACAACTCGTAGCGGCCAAGTCCGGCGAGCAGCGTCCCGTACTCGTTCAGCAGCTCCGCGCTGGGGTCGTTCGCCAGCAGTCGCTCGAAATGCGGAATCGCTTCGGCGCCGCGACCGGCGGCGGTCAGCGCGCGCGCGAGCTGCGTCACGGCATTGGCAAAGTCCGGGCGCAGCTCAATCGCCCTTCGCAAGGAGTCGATCGCGGCGCGGTCGCCGGCCTCGAGAAGCGCGCTGCCGAGGTTGCGATGGGCCTCGGCGAGTCCCGGCTCGAGCGCGATCACGCGCCGGTATCCCGCGATTGCAGCCGCGAGCGCGCCCTGAGCGCGCCTGGCATTCGCCAGGTTGCCGATGGCGGCGGCGAACTGCGGCCGCAGCGCAAGCGCGCGCTGGCAGCTCGCGATCGCCGCGTCCGTCCGTCCCAGCCGCACCAGCACTTGGCCTAGGTCGTTGTGCGCGTCGGCGAACTCGGGACGCAGAGCGGTTGCGCGCCCGAAGCTCTCGGCTGCCCGCTCGAGCAAGCCATGGTCCTCGAGCGCCTGGCCAAGCAGATGGTGCACGTCGGCATCGCTCGGCAGCGAGCGGCTGGCCGAATCGAGCGCCGCCAGCGCGTCCTTGCCTTGGTTCTGCCGGGCGAGCCCGAGGCAAAGGAGTGCCTGGCCGAGCATCGGCTGGCCCGCGAGCAAACGCTCGCACTCGGCCTCGGACTCCGCCGGTCGTCCGGCCCGCAACAGCGCCCATGCACGGGCTGCATCCGGCGGCGGCGCTTTCGTGGCGGCCGCATCGGCCGGAGTCTTGCCGCAGCAGTGCTTGTACTTACGGCCGCTGCCGCAGGTGCAGGGTTCGTTGCGTCCGGGGGGCATCTTAGCGGCGGTAGTGCACGAGTGCGTCGCCGAGCACCTCGCGCAGCGGGCCAAGCCACGCCTCGTAGCGGCGCCACTGGTCGAGGCCCTCGCGGAAGATGGGCTGGCGTACCTGCTCCGAGCTCGCGGTACGGACGCTGCGCTCGGTGCGGTGGAATTCGACGCAGGTTGGCTCGAAGGGCAGCTCGCAGAAGTCGAGGATGAGTCGGACGCTGCGCTCGAGGTCGTCGATCACGTCCTCGTGATGGACCCGCAGTACCCGGCCCGGCAGCGCGGCCTCCCAGTGTTCCATCAGCTCGAGGTAGGTACGGTAGTAGCGGCCGATATCTTCGATGCTGTAGGCGAACTCCTGACCGCGCGCAAAGAGCTGCTTGAGGTTCCCAAAGCAGCAGGCCATGGGCTCGCGCCGCGCGTCGATGATCTTCGCATTCGGGAACATGAGGTGAATGAGACCGATGTGCCGGAAATTGTTCGGCATCTTGTCGATGAACCGCGGCTTGCCGGTCCGATAGACGCGGGTGTCGTTCAGATACTTGTCGGCGAAGCGCACGAATTCCGCGGCCGGTAGTTGCGCGAGCACGGCGGGATATCGCGGCGACTCGAAATCTCGTTCGCGGCCCTGCAATTCCAGCACGAAGCGCGGGATGTCGGCGAGTTCCTGCGTGCCTTCGACCGCGGAGTGCGAGGCCAGGATCTGCTCAATCAGCGTCGAACCCGAACGCGGCAGCCCGACCACGAAGATCGGCGCCGTGCTCGCCACGCCAAAGCCCGTGTGCTGCTCGAAGAAATCCCGGGTGCAGACGGCCTTCTGCTTCGCCGTGTTGAGCTCGATCACTTCCGGACGGTAGCGGCTCTCGGCGCGCTTCAACTCATTCCCGCGCTCGTAGTAGCGCCACGACTCAGAGTATTCACCGCGGTCCTCGTAGGCCTTGCCGAGAGCGAAACACAGGTGGTAGCGGTCGATGAGCCTGGTCAGAGGCCCGGCCTCCGCAGCGCGCATTGACGCGAACTCTGCGTCGGTGAAGCGGTAGGTCTTGAGGTTGGCGAGGCTCCAGTACGCATCTCCAAAATCCGAACGTTCCCGGGCCGCCGCCCGGTACTCATCGATCGCATCAGTCCGGCGTCCCAGCGTTTTCAGCGAATGCGCGATCGACAGATGCAGTTCGGCGGCATTGGACGATCCCGGCGGCGCATCGCGCAGCAGATCCTGATACAGCGTGACCGCCCGCGCGTGGTCGCCGAGGCCCACCGTGGCAGTGGCGTGCAGCGTCCGGTACTGACGATTGGCCGGATCGATCGCCAGCAATTTGTCGAATTCGGCCAGGGCCTGCTGGTACTTGTGCCGTCCGAGCAGCACCGTGGCGTAGTCGTGGCGGGCAGCGACATAGTTGGGGACGCGCTCAAGCACCGCCGCAAGCAGCAACTCCGCGTCGTCGAACACCTCGAGGGCGGCGCCGATCCGCGCCAGCAGGCGCATCGCCTCGATGTGATCGCCGCTGGCAAGCAGGAACGCGCGGATGATTTTCTCCGCCCCCAAGAGGTCGCCGTCGCTGAACAGCCCGGTCGCCGTGATCACTTCCTGCGGCAGCGTCTTGAGTTTCGCGACGTGGGCCGCGGCTGCGGCCGCGTTGTCGGCGTCGCCGCACATTCTGTAAAGGCCTTCCAGCATGCTCCAGCTCGCCGGCAACGCCGGGTTGATCGCGACGGCCCGCAGGAAAGCTTGGGTCGCCTGCGGCGCATCCTTCATCGCCACGTAGCAATGGCCGCGCTCCTGATAGAGGCGGCTGTAGCCGGGATGGAACCGCTCGAGCTGCTCGAGCGTCGCGAGCGCATCCGCGCTCCGGATGAGCTGACGTTGGCCGAGCGCGAGCAGATAGAGGACGTCGCGATTTTCGGGGACCCGCAAGCGCAGAGCAGTCGCGGCCGCCACGCCCTCGGCGAAGCGCCGCTCCTTGGTGAGCGCGCGGATGCGCGAAACCTCGGACTCCACGGTCGAGGTCACATGAGCGGTTGCTGTGGCAGTCATGGGCATCCGATAACTAGGAGGGTGGGCATCGCTGCCCACGCTCCAGTCTAGCTCAACGGCGCGGACCGGTTGCCGCACCGCACTGCCCGGCCCGCTGCGGCGCCCGGGCGGCGCCCAAATCAGAACTTGAATCCGACCTTGATTCCCAGCACCCGCGGCCGCAGCGGCACCTGCGCCTGGATGAACTGCGCGGAGGACGTGAACAGGCTCGCGTCCGAGTTGCCGAGATTCGTGCCGTAGGCCTCGACATGCCACTGGTCCTTCGCAATGCCGAAGGCCGCGTCATACGTCGTGTAGGCCGGCTGGTTGTATCGCAGCCATGTCGTCGTCGGCACGGTGACTCCTGCGCCGGACTGGAAGCTGCTCGGCTCGTTCTGCATGTCGCCGACGTGCTGCGCGCCGACCCCGAAGAACATATTGTAGTCATTGACCTGCCAGTCGTAGCGCGCGCGCAGGTTGTACTCGATCGTCGGCGAAAAGGCCGGTGTTGCACCGACGGCGCCGAGCGGGTTTTGCAGCGGCACGTTCTCGCTCAGTGGCGGCGACCAGACCTGCGTGATGCACTGGCCGAGCGGCGTCGGGTTACCCGGGTTCGACGACTTGATGCACGGCGAGTTCGTTTCCGACGCGTTGTTGTGCGACACCGAACCCTGCAGCGTCAGTCCCTCGGTGACGCGCGCGACGATCTGCAACTCGACGCCCTTGATCCGGTAGTCGGGTCCCTCGACGCCGAACGTCGTGTTGCCAAAGATGGGCGGGTTGTAGATCAGCGTCTGCACGTTCTTCCAGTCCATGACATACGCGGAGCCATTGACCTGGAGCCGGTGGTCCAGCCACTCCGTCTTCCAGCCGATCTCGTTGTTGACCAGCGAGTCCGGCGGATACGTGTAGGGCTTGTTGTACTGCTTGACGAGGTGCGGGTTCGCATCCGGGCCGACCGTCGCCAATCCCGTTGCCGGATTCACGTCGATCTTGACCTCGGCGTTGTTCTTGCGATTGCCGGCGCCCGGGCGGAAGCCCTGCGAGAAGGTGTAGTAGAGCATCGCGTCCGGGGTGACGTGCCAGGTCAGGTTGGCGCGGCTCTTGAACCCACTGTAAGTCGCATCGTGCGTCGCATCGGTGAGTTTCCCGCCCACGCAGGTGCCGTTCGGGATACCCGCGCATCCGGTGCTCGTGGAGTACTGCGAGCCGTGCATGGTCTCCTGATAATGGTAATAGCGCGTCCCGACGGTCAGCGTCAGGACCTTCGGGATCAGGTCGAAGTCGATCGACGTGAAGAACGCCGTCTGGTTGTAGCCGCGCTCGAGGTCCTCGCCGAACGCGACATTTTCGTTGCGCTGGGTCGGATCGATGGCCGCGTACCCGGGAGCCGGAATCACGTTGGCGGTACACACCTGCTGGCCCGCCTGGTAGAGCAGGAGATTGGCCGGAGTGCAAGACGGGAACGACTTGTACAGGAAGTTCATGTCGTCCTTGATGTCGAAGTTCTCCCAGAACGCGCCGATGAGGCCCCGCAGCCGCCAATCGTCGGGTGTGCTGAGCCGCAGCTCGTGGCTCTGGTGCGTGGTTTCGACGTGGTCCTGCCAGGACGAGATCGGCGAGTAGCAGGTCAGCGGTCCCACTCCCTTGCCCATGGGGGCGGCGCCGCCACCGCAGGTGTAGTAGAACCCGCCCGCCGAACGCGCGTAGTTCGTGTAATCCGTGGCATTGTCGATCGTGCGGTCGAGGTAGCCGCCCGTATAGACCAGCTTGAGGTCGCCGGCCTTGCCGTTGACGGTCCACGAGGTGTTCTCCCACTTGTCCTTGTCGTAGGACGGCGTGAACGACGTCTCCTGCCATGCGCCGAGCGGCGTCTCCTGCGAACTGATCGGGTACTGCGCGTCCACGCCCTCCGCGTCCATGTACTGGTAGCTCTGCTGAATCAGCACTTTCCAGTCGCGGTTGATCTGCCAGAGCGCCGAGGCACGGACGCCTTGGTAGGTCACCGGGTTCTGCGCCCTCGCCGCGAGGGAGTAGTTGTTGGCGGTGGCCGCGTTCGCCGGGTACGGGAGGTGATAGGAAATGGTGCCGGGATCGGTCGGGAAGCGCGTGAACTGGCTCGGCACATTGTCGATGTAGCCGCCGCGGTGATCGTTGTAGATGACCCCACGAACGGCCAGGGTGTCCGGGATCAGCGGCAGATTGAGCACCGCGGTGATCGCGGTGTTGGGATCGCCATGGGCGGTCGTGCCGTACGAGGCCTCGGCATTGCCCTCCGTGACGTTCAGCTTCGGCTTGTTGGTGATGTAGCGGATCGCGCCCGCCTCGGCGCCACCCCCGAACAGCGTGCCCTGCGGACCCTCCAGCACCTCGATGCGCTCCATGTCCGCCATATAGACGTCGACATTGCGCGCCGGGAACGCCATCGACTGATCGTCGAGGTAAGTCGCGACGTTCGGGAACGGATTGATCGCGGCGCTCGACTGGTTGCCGGCAAAGCCGGCGGAGAGGCCGCGCATATAGATATTGCCCTGGCCCGGGCCATTGGAGCTGAAGGTGACGTTCGGCAGGAACTTGAGGACGTCGTCGAAGGTCGTCACGTTCAACTGACCGAGTTCCTCGCCGGTCATCGCCTGGATCGTGACGGGTACGTTTTGGATCGATTCAGAGCGGCGTTGAGCCGTCACCACGATTTCTTCGATACCCGACGACGCGGCAGTTTGCGCGTCGGTTGCTGTTGCCGCGTAACTCACGCCGCTGTATCCGCTCAGAATTGCCGAGATTGCATACGCAAGCTTGTGGTTGGTGTTCAAGCGTCTCTCCCGAAAGGGTCAGTGGCAAAACAAGAGCATGTAACGCGCAAAACGTTACAAACGAGGTATTCCTAAAGCAGATACCATCCGAGGAAGCGCGAGCCCATCGACATCCCGGCTTCGGCCCTTAAAGATCCCGTTGCGCTGTTTTTTTTACGCACAACAGATGACATATTTATGATAATACTATGACGTAAACGTGGCGCGTCAACAAGGGGTTGTAAGCCCAAACCCCGGAAAAGTTTCACTCGCTTGACGACAGTGGTTTGCCTTAAATCCCCAGTTCGCTATGCGACCCGAGACGCACAAACCGCAGGGTGGCATTGTCCGGCTTCTGGTAGATCAACACCGGGTCGGACTTGATGCGGCAGTCCCGGTGATCTTTCCACTCGCCACTCAGCGGATGATCGTGGTAGCGCGGTTCAAGTTGTTGATTGTTCGCCAGCTTGTCCCCGCCCACAACTAGGGACCAGTATGAGCTGACCTCGTTGACGGTCGACGGCAAGATTGGCGACCTGAAGGCCGTCTACGGCGGATGCTACTTGGTCCAGCAGGTCGTTCAGACCAACGACTCCTCGAACTACACGCGCAGCGCCTAGGGCTTCTACTACACCTGTGCGGGCCGCCCCGGCGGCGGGGGTTTTGGAGCCGGCGGTAGCCCTGGTCTGGGCGTGCCTGCGAACGGAACGCCGCCGATTTGTTACCCGCCAATCACGTCGTGGCGCGATTTGGTGGCCAACACCCACCAGAGCCACGAGTTCCGGCTGAGCACGCCGGACCAGTGGCGCGACCGCGGGTGTTGGGCCTCAAGTTCGGCTACAAGTTCTAGACACTGGCCGATCCGTGGCAACCGGCCTCGGCCGGTTGCCGTAACCTCGAAAGCGGGCATCGATGCCCGTTTTTTGTCGCCGGATTTTATGGACCCGACCGCCTCCGAACCGCCGCCATCACCGGTAGAACTCGGAATTCGCCGAGTACGGGAGTTCCTCAAAAGCCGACGGTACACGGAAGGTCTGCGGGCGGCCGAGGCGCTGGCCGTCCAAGTACCTGAAAACCGCGACGTTCTCTTTGTGATCGCGATGAGCCGCTGGCGATCGACGCCTTCCTGCGTGGGGTGAACGTCAATCCGGCGCTACCCACGAGCGGGTCGGTGCTCGAGCGCCCGTATCGCATGACGCCCGATGCGAAGAACGCCACCACGGCCGCCAAGCACGTCGCAATCTTGAAGCTCCTGCCGCCCGAGGTCGTGCAGGCGACGAGCTTGTTCTCCGACGGCGAGCTGACGCCCGCGGAGAACATCGTCCGCGCCTATCTCTTGCAGCACAGCAACCACACAGAAGCCATGCGCCTGCTCGCCAAGATCGGTAGCGCGCGCGGCGTGCTGGACGATGCGCAGTTGCTGCTCGAGGCCGTGCTCGCGCTCGCGCCCGACTACCGCGCCGCGCGACACGACTATGCGCTGGTGCTCATCGAGCGCCACAAGTACCAGACGGCGCGCGCGGAGCTCGAGAAGCTGCTGCAGCTCGAGCCCGAGAATCGCCACTACCGCACACTCCACGCTACCGCCTGCGTCGGCCTCGGCGAACACGAAAAGGCGATCGTCCTCTACCGCGAACTGCTCATCGGAGCACGGCGGTCGCCGGACCTGTATCTGTCGATCGCGCACTCGCTCAAGACCATCGGCCGCCGCCAGGAGGCCATCGATGCCTACCGCACGGCGGCGGCCATCCGACCGAATTTCGGCAACGCCTACGAGGATCGGGGCGAGTACCCGGAATCCTGGCGATACTACGAACGCGGCAATGCGCTGAAGCGCTCCGAACGCCGCTACCGGCCTGAGATCATCGAGGGCAACACCAGGAAACAGATTGAGATCTGCACGCGCGAATTCTTCGCCGCGCGGGTGGGCGTCGGCGCCCAGGAACCCGATCCGATTTTCATCCTGGGGCTGCCGCGCGCAGGCTCGAGACAGCGACCTTGACTACCCGCACTACCCGGGCGTGCTCGCAGCCACGAAGCCCGAGGACTTCCTGCGGCTCGGCAAAAAATACCTGGCCGATACGCGCATTTACCGGACCGACAAGCCGTACTTCATCGATAAGATGCCGAATAACTTCAGACATATCGGCCTCATCCACCTGATGCTGCCGAACGCCCGAATCATCGATGCTCGGCGCGCACCCGTGGCCTATCGCGCGGTATTACCGGACGAATCTCGAACTGATGCGGCACTGGGATGATGTGCTTCCGGGAAAGGTGCTGCGAGTCTGGCACGAAAACGTTGTCGATAATCTGGATGGCAACCTTCGGCGCACTCTTGACTTCTGCGGCCTTGAGTTCGAACCCCAATGCATCGAGTTTCACAAGACGGTGCGCAGCGCCAGTTTGGAGCAGGTTCGCCAACCCATCAGTCGCGAGCGGCTCGATCATTGGAAGAATTTCGAGCCTTGGCTCGGACCGCTGAAAGATGCTCTGGGTGACGCGCCGACTCGCTATCACGATGAATGATGTAAACACGCTCAATGCGGCTACTGGAATTCAACTGCAGCGCCTGATGGACCTCCCCAGTCACCACTGACGAACAGGTCTGCGCGAGCGCCGATGGCCGCCCCCTCGAAAGCAGATCGACCTTGCGTTCGTCGGCCCCGGCTTCCTTGGGCCGGCCTGCGCGTCGGCCACCGCGAGGCGTGGTCTCGCGGTCATTGTCCGTGACACCCAACATCAAGAGTCACTGTCGACTAATTATTGTCAACAATTTGCAATCGTGCTAAGATTCCACTCGATACCAGCATTACGAGTACCCCCATGCCACAGGCCGCCGCTCTGACAACCTTGCAACTGGTGCAGTCGAATTCGCTGCCGGCCCTCGTGCAAGTCGAGATAGAGCAACTGATCCTGCGCGGCGAGCTCGCCATCGGCCAACGCGTCAATGAGAGCGAACTGGCGACGCGATTCGGGACGAGTCGCGGTCCGATACGCGAGGCCCTGCGGGTCCTCGAGGAATCGCGCCTGGTACGCTCGGAAAAAAACCGCGGCGTTTTCGTCCGGGAAATATCGATCGCTGAAGCGGACGAGATCTATGACGTGCGCGAAGCGCTCGACCAATTGATCGGCCAGCGGGTCGCCGAGCGCGCCACCCCGGAGCAGGTTCGCGATCTTGCGGCCGTCGTCGCAGAGATGGATGCGGCGACCGGCATGCACGATATCAAGTGCTACCATGCGTTGAATTTGAAGTTCCACGACTTGCTGGTCGACTTTGCGGGAAATGCCCGCCTGACCGAGACCTACCGACTGCTGACCAAAGGGCTGCTGCTGTTCCGCCTTCGCGGGCTCCAAGACGGCGGCGGGTTCGCGGTTTCCAACAGCGAGCACAAAGCAGTGGTGGACGCCATCGCCGCGCGTGATGGCGCCGGGGCGGGTCGCTTGCTGCGCCTGCACGCGGCGGAGAGTCGCGCCCGAATGCACCGGGCGGCTGCCGCCACCACCTCTATATGACCCGCTCGATCGCCGCTGCACGACCAAGGGCCGCGGCTCCCCTGGAGTAGCGTACATGCCGACCGACATCACCGTAAACGGCAGAACCTACCGCTGGATGGACCGTCCGCTGGTCGTCGTCTGCGTCGATGGCTCAGAGTTCGAGTACATCACCGCCGCCGTCGCCGCGGGCGCCGCGCCGTTTCTCGGCCGGCTGCTCGCGGGCGCCGGGACCTGCTTCATCGCCGACTGCGTCATGCCGAGCTTCACCAACCCGAACAATCTGTCGATCGTCACCGGGGTGCCCCCATCGGTGCACGGAATCTGCGGCAACTACTTCTTCGATGTCGAGCGCGGCGAGGAAGTGATGATGAATGACCCGCGCTATCTGCGCGCCGGAACGATCCTCGCGGCATTTGCCGAAGCCGGTGCGAAAGTAGCGGTGATCACGGCGAAGGACAAGCTGCGCAAACTCCTGGGACATCGGCTGAAGGGCATTTGCTTCTCCTCCGAAAAGGCCGACCAGGCCACCTTGGCCGAGAACGGCATAGAGAACGTGCTCGACCGAGTCGGCATGCCCGTCCCTTCGGTGTACAGCGCCGCGCTCTCGGAATTCGTGTTCATCGCAGGCGTTAGGCTGATGCAGCGCGAGCGGCCCGATCTGATGTATCTGTCGACGACCGACTACATCCAGCACAAGGCCGCCCCCGGTACGCCGGCGGCAAATGATTTCTACGCGATGATGGACCGCAATCTTGCGCTACTCGACGAGTTGGGGGCGACGATCGTGCTGACCGCCGATCACGGCATGAACGCCAAACACGGGCCGGATGGCCGGCCCAACGTGATTTACCTGCAGGATGCCATCGACGCCTGGATCGGAAAAGGCCAGGCGCGGGTGATCCTGCCGATCACCGACCCGTATGTCGTGCACCACGGCGCGCTCGGGTCCTTCGCGCTCGTGTACCTGCCCAGCCCTGACGCCCAGAGCGCGGTGGCCGAGCGGATCGCTGCGCTTCCCGGAATCGAGACGGTATTGCCGCGTGCGGCGGCCGCCGCGCGCTTCGAGCTGCCGCCGGACCGCATCGGCGACCTGGTGGTGGTGTCCAAACTCGACACGGTCATCGGCACCAGCCGCGACCGGCACGACCTCTCGGGGCTCGACGTGCCGCTGCGCTCGCACGGCGGCACGTCGGAGCAGAAAGTGCCGCTGCTCGTCAATCGCCGCGTAGGCAAACAGCCTGAAACCCGCCGCTGGCGCAACTTCGATGCGTTCGACCTTGGGCTGAACGTCGCCACCCGATCTTCGTAGGAGCATCCGATGTCCGCCAACGCCAAACCATCCGCACCGCGCGCGCCGATTCGCGAGGCGCTGCGAATCGCAGGCAAGAAAGTCGCTCGTGAGCGGGTCATCGAGGTTCGCCACCCCTACAGCGGCGAACTCGCCGGCACCGTTCCCAAGGCCACCGTCGATGATGTCAAGAGTTCGCTGCGGATTGCGCGCGGCTTCAGGTCGACGCTCACGCGCCACGACCGCTACAAGATCCTCATGAACGCAGCCGCCATCATTGCCTGCAAGCGCGATGATCTCGCGCGCCTGATCACGCTGGAGTCGGGCCTCTGTTTGAAGGATTCGCAGTACGAGGTCGGCCGCGCCTCGGATGTGTTGCTGTTCGCCGCCAACCAGGCGTTGGTCGACGACAGCCAAGTGTTCTCATGTGACCTCACCGCGCACGGCAAGAGCCGCAAGGTCTACACCATGAGGGAGCCGCTGCAGGGCGCAATCACCGCAATTACGCCGTTCAACCATCCGCTGAATCAGGTGATCCACAAAGTGGCCCCCGCGGTGGCCACCAACAACCGTGTCGTACTCAAACCCAGCGAGAAGACGCCGCTGACCGCCTTTGCGCTCGCCGACATCCTTTACGAGGCGGGGCTGCCGCCCGAAATGCTCTCGGTGCTGACCGGCGACCCGGCCGAAATCGCCGATGAACTGCTGACGAGCGCGGATGTGGACCTCGTCAGCTTCACCGGCGGCGTGTCGATCGGCAAGCGCATAGCCGCCGTGGCCGTCTACAAGCGCCAGGTCCTGGAACTTGGCGGCAACGATCCGATCATCGTGCTGGAAGACGCGGACATCGAGGAAGCAGCCGCGTTGGCGGCGAGCGGCTCATACAAGAACTCGGGCCAGCGATGCACCGCCGTCAAGCGCATGCTGGTTCAGGAGAGCGTGGCCGACCGCTTCGTCGAGCTGCTCGTCGAGAAGACGCGGGCCGTCACCTACGGCGATCCGTTCGATCCGACGATGGATATGGGCACCGTGATCGACGAGCCATCGGCGCGGCGATTCGAGGCGCTCGTCAATGAAGCGGTGGCGGGCGGCGCGAGGCTCTTGATCGGCAATGTCAGGCAGGGCGCGCTGTACTCGCCGACCGTACTCGACCGCGTCACGCCGAACATGACGGTCGTGCGGCATGAGACCTTTGGCCCCGTCTCGCCCGTGATCCGCTTCAAGACCGTGGACGAGGCGATCAGCATCGCGAACGGAACCGCCTACGGCCTATCGTCGTCGCTCTGCACCAACCGCCTCGACCTGATCACCCGCTTCGTACGCGAGTTGCAGGTCGGCAGCGTGAACGTGCGCGAGGTCCCGGGATACCGCCTGGAGATGACGCCGTTCGGAGGCATCAAGGACTCCGGTCTCGGCTACAAGGAAGGTGTGCTGGAGGCGATGAAGAGCTTCTGCAACACGAAAACTTATTCGCTGCCCTGGTGAATTGCAGTACCAACTCTGATGGGCAGTACAGTCATACTTGATCTGATGGGCGGAGTCGCGCTGCTCCTCTGGGGACTGCACATGGTCAACAGCGGTGTCGTGCGCGCCTTCGGCGCCGATCTGCGGCGCCTGCTGGGGATTGCCCTGCAGAGTCGGTTCAGGGCATTCCTGGCGGGCGGCTTCGTCACGGCGCTTTTGCAAAGCAGCACCGCGACCGGATTGATGGTTGCCTCATTCGTTACCGGCGGCACCCTGGATCTGGGGCCCGCTCTCGCCGTCATGCTCGGGGCGAACGTCGGCACGACGCTGGTCGTACAGGTCCTGTCGTTCAATATTGCCGTCGCAACGCCCATCCTGTTGTTGACGGGTGTGATCGCATTCAAGCGCGGCGGCAGGACCCGGACCCGCGATCTGGGCCGCGTCCTGATCGGGATCGGCTTGATGCTGCTGGCGCTGCACATCTTCCTGGGCGCTCTGGTGACGGCGCAGAGCGCGGCCGTGTCGCACGCGCTGCTCGGCGCCATCACGAGTCATCCGATTCTGTGCTTGGCCGTTGCGGCAGCCGTCACCTGGGCCGCACACTCCAGCGTCGCCGTCGTCCTCGTCGTGATGTCGATCGGCGCCGCCCACCTCGTCTCGCCGACCGCCGTGCTCGCCCTCGTTCTCGGCGCGAACGTGGGTAGCGCCCTCAATCCTCTGATCGAGACCAGTCAACCGGGAAATCCGGCGAGCCGGCGTCTGCCGATCGGCAATCTCCTCACACGCTTGGTCGGTTGCCTCATGGTGCTGCCGTTCCTGCATTCGATCGCGGACGTACTGCAGCGGTACGAGCCGAACCCCGCGCGCCTGGCGGCGGACTTTCACACCGCCTTCAACATCCTGGTCGCGCTCGTATTCATCGGCCCCCTGGATCTCGTGGCCACACAACTCAAACGCTGGCTGCCGGACCTGCCGAAGACCGCCGATCCAGGCACCCCCGTCTATCTCGACTCCACGGCCGCCGGCGCTCCTGCCGTAGCGCTGGTCTGCGCTGCCCGCGAGGTCCTACGGATGGGCGACCTGATCGAGACCATGCTGCGGCGGGCAATGACGGCGCTGCTGACCAATGATCGCAAGCTGGTCGCCGAGATCAGCCGCATGGACGACGCCGTCGACAGCCTCAATGAGGCGGTGAAGCTCTACGTTACGCGAATGACGCGCGACAGCCTCGATGACCGCGACGGCTATAGGGCAATGGAGATCGTTTCATTCTCCATCAATCTCGAGCACGTCGGCGACATCATCGATAAAAATCTGATGGACCTTGCGTCCAAGAAGATCAGGCGCGGCATCACGTTCTCGAAGGAGGGCGAAGCGGATCTCGTCGAATTTCACCAGCAGGTTGTCGACAGCCTGAAGCTCGCGGTCGGAATCTTCATGTCGGGCGATATGAACGTCGCCCGTCAGCTGATAGCGGCAAAAACCCAGCTGCGTGAGAAGGAATTCGCCGCTGCCGAGCGCTACCTCGGGCGCTTGCGCGAGGGGACGCCGGAGACGATTGAGTCGTATTCGCTGGATTTGGATATTTTGCGCGATCTCAAGCGCGTGCACTCGCACCTGTGCTCGGCGGCTTACCCCGTCCTCGAGCGCGCGGGCGCGCTGCAACGCAGCCGTCTCAAGGACTCCGCGTTCGGCCGGCGCAAAGGCTCGGCAAACCGGCTCCCTAGCAAACCGGAAATGCCGTGAACCAACCGATACTGCTGACGCCTGGCCCCCTGACGACCTCGGCGGACACGAGGTCCGCCATGCTCTTGGACTGGGGATCGTGGGACGGCGCGTTCAACGCGCTGACCGCTTCGGTGTGCCGCGATCTGCTTGCCATCGTCAACGCGCAACGCGACCACGTTTGTGTGCCGCTGCAGGGCAGCGGCACATTCTCCGTCGAGGCGGCGCTCGGCACGCTCGTTCCAAAGGCCGGCAAGGTGCTGGTGCCGGACAACGGCAGCTACTGCAAGCGCATCGTGCGGATCTTGAGCTATCTGGGCCGCGAGGCCGTCGTCCTGCCGCATGCCGAGCAAGAGCCGGCAGACCTCGCGCGGATCGAGGCCGCGTTGACGGCCGATGCGGCGATCACGCACGTCGCGCAGGTGCACTGCGAGACCGGCACGGGCATCCTGAATCCGCTGCCGCAAATCGCGGCGATCGTCGCAAATCACGGCCGCGGCCTGATCATCGATGCGATGAGTTCCTACGGCGCGATCCCGATCGACGCTCTGACCCTGCGCTTCGATGCTCTGATCGCGGCGTCCGGGAAATGTCTCGAGGGCGTGCCCGGCATGGGCTTCGTGATCGCAAGGCGGACGACGCTGGAGCGCGCCGGCGCGAACAGTGGCTCGCTCGCCATGGACCTGGTCGACCAGTGGCAATACATGCAGAAGACCGGTCAGTGGCGCTTCACGCCGCCAACGCACGTCCTCGCCGCTCTGCGCGCGGCGCTCGACCAATACCAGGCGCAGGGTGGACGGCCGGCGCGGCTGGCGCGTTACACCGAGAACTGCGCCGCGCTGGTATCCGGTATGCGCTCGCTCGGCTTCAAGACCTTCCTGCCGGACGCCCTGCAGGCACCGATCATCGTCACGTTCCACTCCCCAGCGGATCCTGCGTACGATTTCGCCGAGTTCTATCGCCGTGTGCGCGACCGCGGATTCATCCTGTATCCGGGCAAGCTGACGGCGGTCGATACGTTCCGGGTCGGCTGTATCGGCGCGATCGGCCCCGATACCTTGAAGCGGGCGGTGGCCGCCATCGCCGAGGCTCTGCGAGAGATGGGAGTGCGCCGGTTCGCACCTGCGTGAACCGGCAGCATCGCCGTCGCTTGGCGAACGGGCTGCTGCGGCCGCTCTCGGAGAATGCGCGGGTGTTTGATCTGCAGGGACATCGCGGAGCACGCGGCTTGTGGCCGGAGAATACGCTCGCCGGATTTGCGCACACGATCGAGCTCGGCGTGTCGACGCTCGAGCTCGATTGCGGCGTGACCCGGGACGGCGTGGTCGTGGTCGCCCACGATCCGCACCTTAATCCCGACCACACGCGCGACTCCCACGGACGCTTTTTGGAAGCGGCCGGACCGCCAATCTGGTCGATGACCTACGCCGAGCTGCAGTCCTACGACGTGGGCCGGATCCGCGAGGGCAGCGAGTACGCAGCACAGTTTCCGCAGCAGCAGGCCATCGACGGCGAACGGATTCCCAGTCTCGCCGACGTGCTGGCGCTCGTCAGGGATCGCGGCCGCGGCCGCGTGCGCGTCAACGTCGAGGTGAAAATATTCCCGGATCAGCCGCAACTCACGATGGCTCCCGAGCCTTTCGCGCAGGCGCTGCAGCGGGTCGTGGACGAGACCGCGACAGCCGCCCTGACCATTATCCAGTCCTTCGACTGGCGCGTGCTGAACGCCGTGCACCGGCTCATGCCTGATCTCGCCACGGCGGCGCTGACCGATCAGCAGCCAGGCGATGACACGGTCCAAATCGGATCGGAGCCGCCCTCGCCTTGGCTTGGCGGGCTCGATCCGTCCCGCTACGGATATTCCGTGCCGCGGCTTGTCCAGGCCATAGGCGCGAAGATCTGGGCTCCCGAGTACCGGGATCTAGATGCAGAGCGCGTCGCCGCGGCGCATGCACTCGGGCTCGGTGTCGTGCCCTGGACGGTCAATGGGCCGGCCGATATGGAGCGTCTGCTGGCGCTAAAGGTCGATGGCATGATCACCGATCGGCCCGATCTGCTGCGCCGGCTCCTGGAGCAAAAAGGCATGGCGGTGCCGCCCCTGCCTTAAGATGATGCGGCCTGAGGGAGCGCGGGCCGGGGTACATCGAGATGAACGAACCACGCATTCTGATCATCGACGGCAATCGCGCGGCCACCCGCGAGCAGCAGGTGGCGGCCGGCGGGCAGCCGTCGGGCGAGGGCTACCTGCAGATGCTTCAGGGCCTTGCCGCGGTGGCCGGCGACATCGTGCGGCCCGCCGACGGCGAAGTGCGATTTCCCGCCGGCACGGGCCTCGCCGACTACGACGGCGTGGCGATGACCGGATCGGCGCTCAACGTATATGACGGCGGCGCGCACATCGAGCGACAGATCGAATTGGTACGGGATGTGTTCGCGAGCGCCGTGCCCTTCTTTGGCAGTTGCTGGGGCTTGCAGGTCGCGGTCACCGTGGCCGGCGGACGCGTGCGCCGCAATCCGCTGGGGCGCGAATTCGGATTCGCCCGCCGGATCGAATTGAACGCGGCCGGTCGACGGCACCCGATGTTCACCGGCAAGCCGCCGGTATTCGAGGCGATCACGGTGCATCTGGACGCCATTGAGTTGCTGCCTGCCGGCGCGCTGGTACTGGCGAGCAACGACATGGGCCTGCAGGCGGCGGAACTCAAGCACGGTCCCGGCACTTTCTGGGGCGTGCAGTATCATCCGGAGTACAGCTATGACGAGATCGCGGCCACCGCGCTGCGTTACGGCAAGGGTCTGCTGGAAGAGCGGCTGTTCGCCACGCCGGGGGAACGGGACCTGTTCGTCGCCGAATTGCGGTCGCTGATGCACGATCCGCGCGACCGTCGCCTGACTTGGAAGCACGGACTAGGTCCGTCAATGCAGGATGAGCGCCTGAAGGCGGCCGAATTGCGCAACTGGCTCGAGCTGCAGGTCGAGCCGCGCTTTCGTCAGCGTCACTGAAGCGCCACCGCCACGCCGAAACTCAGGTGCCATAGACGGCGGCGGAGCCGAGGCCGGCCTCTATTTCCAGGAGTCGATTGTATTTGGCGATGCGCTCCGATCGACACAATGAGCCGGTCTTGATTTGCCCTCCGCCCATGGCCACCGCAAAATCCGCCATGAAGCTATCCTCGGTCTCGCCGGATCGATGCGAGATGACAAAGCCCCACCCCGCCTTGCGGCACAAGTGAATGGCGTCGATGGTCTCGCTGACGGTGCCGATTTGATTGAGTTTGATCAGCGCGGCGTTGCAGGTCTTTTCGACGATCGCCCGCTCTATGTAGATCGGGTTGGTCACGAGGATGTCGTCGCCGACGATCTGCACGCGTTCGCCGAGCGCCGCCGTCTGATCGCGAAAGCCCGCCCAATCGTTTTCATCCAGCCCGTCTTCCAGCGATACGATCGGGTATTTGTCGATCCAAGCGCGATACAGCGCGGTCATCTCTGCCGAGGTTTTGTCGCCTTGACCGCTGCGCGACAGGCGGTATTTGCCCTTCTCGAAGAACGAAGACGCCGCCGCATCGAGCGCAATGGCAATATCCTGCCGCGGTCGGTAGCCGGCCCGCTCGATCGCGGCCATGATCAGTTCGCAGGCTTGCTCGTTGCTCTTCAGCTGCGGCGCAAAGCCGCCCTCGTCGCCGACGGCGGTGCTCATCCCCTTCTCGTGCAGCAGGGCTTTGAGCGCCTGAAAGGTCTCCGCTCCGTAGCGCAGCGCTTCGCCAAAACTCGCCGCACCTTGCGGCATAATCATGAATTCCTGCAAATCGAGACTCGAATCGGCGTGCTTGCCGCCGTTGATGACGTTCATCATCGGTACCGGCAGTCGGCGCGCGCCGACGCCGCCGAGATAAGCGTAGAGCGGCAGGCCGCAGGCCATCGATGCGACGCGTGCCACGGCCTGCGAGACGCCGAGAATTGCATTGGCGCCGAGTTTTGCCTTGTTCGGCGTACCGTCCAACTCGATCATCAGTCGATCGATCTGCGCTTGCAGGGCGGGATCCAAACCGATGAGTTTCGGCGCGATGATTTCGCGCACGCGGGCGACCGCGTTGCGCACTCCTTTGCCGCCGTAACGGCGCTTGTCGTTGTCACGCAGCTCCACGGCCTCGTTCTCGCCGGTCGATGCGCCGGAGGGCACGGATGCCGCGCCGACCATGCCGTTGTCCAGCGTCACCGACACGCGCAATGTGGGAAAACCGCGCGAATCGAGAATTTCGAGCGCATCGACCGCGCCAATCCTGTTGACCATGTCATTGTTCCTTATGCGGCGCGCCGGCAAGGATCAAGCTTAGAAGGCGCGGCAACGCCGCGCAAGTGGCGGCAGCGGCCGAACGAAGCGTAAGCTGGCCGCCGCGAATAGATTGCCGCCGCCATTTGTAAGGCGGCCTTCGTGCCCCATATAATGTGTGCACCGGGAGATGGCATTCCTCCTCGAACTGCCGCGCATGCGGATGATGATGCCTACGCTTTCTAAGGAAATCGGACGGGCGTAGTGGTTTGACGGCTCCTGTCCAAGCGTCTCGAAGGACAGGTGATGGTCAAATCGGTGTTTGCTATCTCGATAGGCGCGGTCATCGGCGCATTGCTGCGCTGGTGGCTGGGCGGTCGGCTCAACAGCTTCTTCCCGCTGATCCCGCCGGGTACCTTGGCGGCGAACCTGATTGGCGCCTACGTCATCGGTGCGGCCACGGCTTTTTTCGCGTCCTTTTCCGCGATCGCGCCGGAGTGGCGTCTGTTCGTCATTACCGGCTTTTGCGGCGCACTGACGACATTCTCGACCTTCGCGATGGAAATCGTCTCGCTGCTTCAGCGTGGCAACCGTCTGATGGCGCTCGGCTCGGTGGGCATGCACGTGACCGGCTCCATATTGATGGTGGTTTTGGGCATGGGCACAGTCGTGTGGCTGCGCAGCTGAACGCCGCTTTGGTCTGGACGGGTCCCGCACCGTCAAATGGGGAAAGCGCGGGGCCATTCGGTCGACAACCCCGGGGAAGAGCTCATGCAAGGATCCTTTTTGCGGTTTTACGTCCACGAGGGTGACCGACATCACGGCCGCCTGGTTTGGGAATGGCTGCTCGAACAGGCGAACAAATTGGAAATTCGCGGCGGCTCGGCGTTTCGGGCGATGGCGGGCTTCGGCCGGCATCACAAACTGCGGGAGAGTAATTTCTTCGAACTCGCGGGTACACTGACGGTAGAGGTTGAATTC